>JAESFX010000117.1_pt1 | contig 98261 bp, 80 predicted proteins | sample 9269501 | NCBI WGS metagenome assembly JAESFX01 (sample SAMN14515570, study PRJNA621655) | algae metagenome | isolation source: Desmonostoc geniculatum HA4340-LM1 and co-occurring heterotrophs from cave... | place: USA: Maniniholo cave, Kauai, Hawaii | collected 2009-07-28
CCGCCGCTAACCAAAGTGAAAGCAAGCTTTCACTTTGATCCGCTCGACTTGCATGTATTAGGCACGCCGCCAGCGTTCGTCCTGAGCCAGGATCAAACTCTCCATAAAGGTGTTTGACTTGCTCAATAACGTTGTTGCTTCAAGTCTCTCGCTCTGGCCGAAGCCAAGCGCGAAAGCTTGTTTATTCGATCCAATCTTGCGATTGTATCGGGCAGTTTCGCTCGTTGTTCAGTTTTCAAAGAACAATTTCTTTTCTTTTGTTACCGCCAATGTCTCAGCGGCGACTTTTATAATATATCACATCCGCCTAGATCATTGCAAGCACTTTTTTTCACCATTCGACATTTTTTACGAACCGATTTGAAAGTCCATGATGAAATGTCGATCATTGAATTAAATCCTTGAAGAAAGCGGCGAGTTATAATGTATCATACCGAGATTAAACAAGTCAACCACGAGTTTGAAGCCACAAGTTATAAGCCTAGTCGGTAAGGAAATATCAAATCGGACAGCATGTATTCCTAAAAAAGAACCTCTGCGCAATCGTCCCCTCATTAGGAACGAATTGCATACAGAGGCTCGATACGATTAAGCGTGCAATGTCGTATACCGCAACTCGATAGCTCCGCTATCGTTCGGCTCTTCCATAATGGCGACCTCGCGAACGTACGCCCGTTTCACCAGCTTCTGAATAACAAGCGACAGATCGACATGCAGCTCGGCCAATTGACGATGGGCTTGCAGCTCCCCTACGCTCCAAGGCTCTTCGCGACTGTTCATGACGCGAACGAGCAGATCGCAGCAGGACTTCATCGTACTCATGACGGAGAATTCGCAAGCCAACATCACAAGCTGCACACGCTGCTCCAAGGTCTCCGGACTGGCCGTTAATTCCTCGTATAATTTGTAGATCCCCGGATGAACCGGCTTGAGCTGCTTCCAAACCGTCAATTCGGGGTGTCTGCCTTCTTCTATTAGAACGATATGCGCCCAATGCGTCAACGCCTGAAGAACATGGCTGTACGCATCCAGCAAATTTCCGTCCGTCAAATCCTGCTTGGCCTGCAGATAAGTCCGCAAGAAGCCGTTAAATTCGGTGAAACGTTTCCGCTCGCGCATGGATTCCGGGAATAACAATAGCCGTTCACGTACACCTGCCAAATAACCGTCGCGATCCAACAATATCTCCCCCCGTACTAACCACTCGATAATATTCCGATTCTCTCCGGCCATGATCCAGTTCTCAAGAGAGTCCTGCCGCATAGCCCTGATCAGCAGACGCGCGCCGTCCAATCGGATATGCTCGGCGGATTCCGCCTGCGCGTCATTGTCCATCACGGCCAAGGCGAGTACGTCCAAACCGTCAATTAGAGGGTTATATGGATATGGGTTCTCGATGACGGCTAGGGATAGCAGTCCGGGACGGTCCCTAAAGATGTCTATGAAATACGTTCTGATATGCTCCACAGGTTCCTCCGTATAGCTAATCGCCTTGTATTAGGCTATAATAATAATCTACAGATTTATTCCTTTTCGACAACACCTATGCAGTTTCCTGCTTTTATGTTTAGCTTTCCGGTCTCAATTTCGTAAGCCAATAGTCATAGGAAGGGTTTGGAACATGAACAGAATTTTTTTCAAATCGGCAAAAATCAATGAATTCCGCCTCTGGGGCCTCGTTTTCACCTTAGTCGGCATGGGAATCATGATCCTTGGAACGGCCGGAATCGTGCTCTGGGGACAAGCCGGCAAAATCGTGGCAGGCATCTTTATGATATTCGGCATGATCTCCCTCTTGATCAGCGTTGCCGTGTACTTCTGGGCAGGCATGATGTCGACAAGCGCGACGATGCTGCAATGTCCGGAATGCGGCCGCCAGACCAAGATGCTTGGCAAGACGGATCGTTGCATGTTCTGCCGGACGATGCTGACGCTGGATCCGAGCCAGGCCCGCGAAAGCGCCGAAGAGCTTAAAGCATAAAAGATGCGCAAAAACCTCCTTGCGAACGGCGATCACGCCGCTTAGGCAAGGAGGTTTTTTCTTTGACTCATTGTTGACGCTTGATGCCGCTACATGGATAAAAAAGAAAAAGTCCGACGTTATTTCGATAATGCTTCGTTAATGGTCGTCCAAATGGAAGGCGTCTGGAAGGTACGCTGCCAGGTCGCAACGCCGGCCAAGCCGTATTTGTGCACGAGATTCACCCTCGCTTTTATCGAGTGATCGTCTTCGATCCAAATCCGCTGCTTGACGCCGTCTTCGGTGTATTCGACGTAATGTTGCCCTGCTGCGGCATCAAGGACGGGCACCAGCTTCTTTTCTTGTATTATTTGCCTCACTCGTTCCATCCCCACGGCTTTCGACGAGACTTCGAGCTTGCCGTCCGTACCGGCTTTCTCGCTCCATATTCTCGTGTAAAGCGGCATGCTCAGAATCAATTTGCCCGGAGGGACTTGATCCTCTTGCAGAATGCGCGCGATGGAATTTTCCGTCCATGGCAGCGATGCGACCGAGCCCGACTTCGGACTGGATGCCCAATGTTCGTCGTATGCCATGACCATCATATAGTCGACCGTTCGACCGAGCGCCGCGCGATCCAGGAAGACCGACCACATCTCGCTGTTCGACTTGGGCGTAACGTCGATGGACACGACCAACCCCGCTTCGTGCAGCAGAGGCGTTAGCTCTTTCACGAACTGAACGAGATTTTCCTTGTCCTTCGTGTACACATTCTCGAAGTCGATATTAAAGCCTTGCAGCTTGTACATCTCGGCAAAAGCGATCAACTGCTGGATCATGACGAAACGGGATTCCACCGAAGCCAGCGCCTGCGTGGTGCGTTCCGGCTCGAAGCCGTTGCTGAAGAGCGCCCAGACCTGATAACCGCGGTCGTGCGCCCACTTTACGTAAGCGGGATCCGCTTTTCCTTTGATCGTGCCTGCGCCGTCTGTCAACTCGAACCAAGTCGGGCTCACGACGTTGACGCCGGGCATCTCTCCGATCTTGGCGGGATCTGCTCGACGCTCATAGACGGCTTCCCATGTCAGGTTGATTTTTCGCCCGTCCAGCTTCCAAGGCACAAAGGGATCACCGCGTTCGACCTCGGATACCATCTCCGTCCCCGATAATTTTACGTCCTTGTTCCTTACGTACCCGATATGCCCCTGCGAGGTTTGAACGAGCATCCAGCCCTCGTTATTTTCCCAGACTCGCATGCTTTCGCCCTGCGAAACCTTCAACAGATAAGGTTCCCTTATGGATGGCGCGGTACGGACGGCGGCGCCTTTCTCCGTTACGGCTTCGGCGAGCTGCACCGCCTCTCCTTCCCGGAGGAGCGAGACGATGCCGGTCTCCTGGTTGTAATCTACCATAAGTCCGTACAACTCCTCCATCGGCGCGCTTGGGATATACACGGTGCCGTCCGTGACCTCGGCCGCTATCGTAAGCTTGTAAGGTTGTTTATTCAGAATGCCGGTCAGCGCATCCGTCTTTAGTCTCAACACCTTGTCCACGCTCGTCAGCACGATCGTACCCGTGGCGCTTTCGTAATGGATCGGCTTGTCCTCTTGGAACAATGCCTCCAATACCGGAAGCGGCAGCTTCACCTCGCCGTTCTCGATTAACGCCCCGTATTCCGCCTCCGCTCCTCCCACGATGATCGGACTCGCGGATTCGTATGACGGCTGCTGATATTCGCGGCTAGGGATATACTTCATATAGCCAAACCACCCGAAAGTAGCGATTGCCGAAGTCATAAACAGGAATACTAACATCATGAATCCGACTCTCCGCCTCTTGCGCGGACCGCGCGGCGATCGGACGTAATTCGTATCCAAAGCTTCACTCTCCTTGGCCGTTTTCATTAAATGATCTGGACGATACGGTCGCCGTCTCAAACAAAAACGTGCAAAAAGTAGCGTAAAATACGCTGCCCAGCACGTTATCGTCAAAGCCTATCCTATTCTATAGACGGTCGTCGACCGTTAAGTGTTGCAGGTCGTGCATAGTCCGTAAATCTCCATACGGTGACCGTGGACGGCGAAGCCCGTTTCCTTGGAGGCCACCTTCTCGACCTCCAGCAGCGGCGGGTAACCGAAATCGACGATCTGTCCGCATTTCTTGCAGATCGCATGATAATGATCGGAAAGATCGGCATCGAATCGGCTGGAATCGTCGCCATACGTCAGCTCGCGCACCAGTCCTGCCTCGACGAACAATCGCAAATTATTGTAGATCGTCGCAACGCTCATGCTCGGATAAGTCGGCGACAGCGCCTTGTAGATCTCGTCGGCGGTCGGATGAGATTTGGTATCCATCAAATATCCCAGTATGGCGTGTCGTTGCGGGGTCATACGGACGCCATTCATCTTAAGTTGTTCCAGTGCCGAATGAACGTTGGCTGCCATTCCCCTCACGCCTTTCATAATAAAATAAATATGATAAATTATAATCGTTATAATCTATTGTACGTTCATTTCAAAGTTTTTGTCAATGAAAGCGCCATCTATCGATCATTCCGACTTTCAATGGTTATGCTATTCGTCGCGTTAATATGAATGCGGTAAGTGCCCGCTCCGACCGTGCCCCGGATCGTTTTGCGGATTTGCTGGAAGGGCAGCGTCGAATGGATTTTCCCAAAAGTTACCGATCCATACAACGAGTAGTCGCCTGCCTCCGGAAGACCCACCTTAATCTCCCCTACGGAGCTATCCAAATCCCAGTTTCCTCCAACCGCATCGCTGATCACGGCAATACTGCCATTCATCGTGCTTGCCTTGACGGAGCCGTATGCTCCGGCAATCGTGACGGTTCCGTTTTTGGTTTCCGCTTCGGCTTCTTCCGCGATGTCGGCCAATGAAATATTCCCGTTGGAGGTCGCCGCGTACAAAGAGCCTTCGGACGTATGGCTAACCGATATTTCCCCGTTCTTCAACTCCAGCGTGCTGGCTCCCGACAGCGTATCCGCCTCGATGCTTCCGCTATTGCCCGTGACCGTTAGCGGTCCGACAAAGCGAGTTATGTTAATCGCGCCGTCGCCGCTAATGACCGTTAGACCGTCCTCCGCGACCACCCCTTCCACCCGAGTGGCTCCGTTGACCGCTTCGATCCTCAGTTGTATCGCGATAGGCGGCTCCTGGCTGAAATCAGAATCTCCTTCCGGCTCAAATTCGGGAAAAGCATATGCGGGCTCGTCCTGCCGAATCGACGTCGGCCCATCATCATCCGCCGTCGCCTCGTTTTCCGCAACAGGCGATTCCGGAGTTGCTTCCGGAAGGGAAGGGGGGGATGGCGTCGCATCCCCATCATCTCCTGATAAAGGGCCTCCCGTTACGCTATTGCCGCTCCAGTCCGTCGAATCGGCTCCTTCCGGCTCTTGCGTCGCGTCAGGCTCCGACTTCTGCGCCCGCGGCTCGATGAGCGGGATTACGATCTCGATGTTCATTCTCGGAACGCGCTTATTGTCCGTGCCGTAGCGCTGTCCTTTCGTTTCGAGGACCACTTCGCGTCCAGGCGTTGCTTCCACCGTAGACTGCTCGGCGATTTTCTTGGACTCGGCTTCATCCGCCGCGTCCACCCACACCGTCGAATACACTTCGATTTCCCGAACATCGCCGGACCGAACCAGTACGTCCCCATTGACGTTCTTGATCGAGATCGAGGACAATTGTTCATCGATGAGCACTTTCATCACGTTTTTGTCCAAGCGAAAGCCCTTTTCTTCGCCGTAATCCACCATGCCGCCCAAATCGACGTTAAATTGATCCAGCCAGCGTACGGGAAAATCGGCATATTGCGTGACCGCGTATGCCGTTACCGTCACGACGAGCGCCGCGGCGGCCCCGGCCAAATCGAGCTTTAGCTTGGCTGCTTTGGCGCGCAGCACGGTGCTGTACAGTATAACTTCTATGCCAAGCAGCAAGAATAATAGCGGCCACCAGTCGCGAAGCAAGACGATATCGTTGGAGCCGCGCGCCTGATCCCAGAGCAGCAGCGCTCCAACGGTTAATATGAGAACGGCAGCCGTCAAGCGGCCAAGCTTGAACACGGTGTACACTCCTTTCTTGACGGTCGTCAGCACGATCAAGCAAGCGATCGCCATCAGCAGCGGGCCTACGATCAGCTCGGCCAATTCGTTCATCCATGGCAGCAGGACATCCGGCGGCTTAATCAGAATCATCATGACGAGTCCGGACGCCGCGAGCAAGACGCCATGAATCAGACGAACCGCCACCCTCTCCTCCGGCGGGCTGTCCTTGAGCTGCAACGCCTCGAACACGCTGAAGAAATAATAGACGGGCAGGAGCATCCCGAGATAAACGATCAAGAGCAAATGTCTGCCGCCGTCGGAGTCCGCTAGTCGGAAGATCGCGGTCAAGTCCAGCAGGAGCGCCGACAAGAGGAGCAGTCCCCTCGAGTATTGGCCGTTATATACATGTCCCATTCCGGGGAGCAGGAAGGCGAGCGCGACGGTCAGCCAGGCCCGCTTCCGTTCTGTTATTCGGAGCTTGCCCACCGTATGCCCTCCAATTTCTTCAATTCGTCCAGCAGGCGAATCGCGGAATTTTTGCGCGAAGGCATCTTGACGTGAAGAATTAACCTAGTCGCGCTGACATCCTCGTCCGTTCCCGATGCGGCGACGTCTTCCATCATCATTTTGCGAATCGTGATTTTGCGATGGTCCAGAATGTCGTTAATGCTTGCGAGACAAGAGGACAGATCATGCGCTTCGAGCTTGATGACCCGATCCCTCTTGGCATTCATGTACCGCTTCTCGATCTTATTGAATCCCCACAACGTTAATAAAGCCATGACGGTAACCGAAGCCGAGGCAAAATAAAAACCCGCGCCGACCGCAAGACCGATTGCCGCGACAACCCAAAGGGAAGCCGCCGTCGTCAGTCCCGTAATCGACTTGCCCGTAAACAGAATCGTTCCCGCGCCAAGAAAACCGACGCCCGTAATGACGGCCGCCGCAAGACGAGCCGGGTCTACTCGGACGTTAGGCTCCTCCACGAAGTCGGCAAAGCCGTAAATCGACAACAGCATGAGCAGGCAAGCGCCCAAGCAGACCAGAATATTCGTCCGGAAACCCGCGGCATGATTGGACGACTCCCGCTCGAAGCCGATCAGTCCCCCGAGCACGATCGAGATGCCGAGCCGCGCGGCAATGTCGATCTCGTTGATAAACCAAGGATTATCCGCCACGCCTGCTGCCACGTTCATCGCAGCGCCTCCTCTCCATAACTGAATGATACCCATTCCCGGCAGACATAATCTGCACTTCACCGTTCGTTCTATTAAGTGTATGCGGTGCGGTGCGGACATAGCCGTCCTTCAACATTGCCGGGGTATCCCGCCGCATTCCATTCCAGATACTACCTTAATACTTCGAAAAAAGCGCAGTTCATCGCCAAGGATGAACCGCGCCCATACGTTTTATTCAATAAGCTTGCAGCGGCTAGTTCAGTCGCTCCAGCAGCATTTTGTTCACGAGCGCGGGATTGGCTTTCCCCTTCGTCTCCTTCATGATCTGCCCGACCAGGAAGCCGATCGCCTTCTCCTTGCCCGCGCGGAAGTCCTCTACCGATTGCGGGTTCTTCTCGATCACGGCGTCGACGATCGCGAGAATCGCGCCTTCGTCGCTAATTTGGACAAGCCCTTGCTCTTCGACGATCTGCTGAGGCAGCTTGCCGTTCTCGAGCATCGCCTTAAAGACGGTTTTGGCGATCTTGCCGTTGATCGTCCCCTTCTCCAGCAGACCGATCATCTCGCCGAGCCCTTGACCCGTCAGCTTCACGTCCGACAGCTCCAGGCTGTTGGCGTTGAGGTAACCGAGCAGGTCGCCCATGACCCAGTTGGCCACGGATTTGGCGTCTTTGGTGTAGCCTAAGCTTTCCTCGAACAGATCCGCGAGCTTCTTGGAAGCCGTAATGACGTCGGCATCGTAGGAGGACAGGCCGTAATCGCCTTGATAACGCGCTTTGCGCGCATCAGGCAGCTCGGGAATCGAAGCGCGGACGCGTTCCTTCCATTCATCGCTGATATGAAGCCGAACCAGATCCGGATCGGGGAAATAACGGTAATCGTGCGCTTCTTCCTTGCCGCGCATGGAGAACGACTTGCCGACCGCGTCGTCGTAGCGGCGCGTTTCTTGCACGACTTCGCCGCCGCCGTTCAAAATTTCGGCTTGGCGGACCTGCTCGTACTCTAGACCGCGCTGCACGCTGCGGAAGGAGTTCATGTTCTTCAGCTCGGCGCGCGTGCCGAACTTCTCCTGGCCGTAAGGGCGCAGGCTGATGTTCGCGTCGCAGCGCAGGCTGCCTTCCTCCATCTTGACGTCGGAAACGTCGCAATACAGCATGATGGCGCGGAGCTTCTCGAGGTACGCCTTCGCTTCCTCGGGCGTGCGCAGGTCCGGCTCGGAGACGATCTCGACAAGCGGCGTGCCTACGCGGTTAAAGTCGACGAGCGACGCGAAGCCGCCGTCCACGTGAGTCAGCTTGCCGGCGTCTTCTTCGAGATGGAGGCGGGTTATGCCGATTCGCTTGGTCTCGCCGTTCACCTCGATGTCGATCCAGCCGTTCTCGCCGATCGGCTGATCGTATTGCGAGATTTGGTACGCCTTGGGCGAATCGGGGTAAAAATAGTTTTTGCGGTCGAACTTGCTAATGTCGGCGATCGTGCAGTTCAGCGCCATCGCCGCTTTCATCGCGTATTCGACGGCTTGCCGGTTCAGGACCGGCAGGACGCCGGGATGCCCAAGGCAGACCGGGCATGTATGGGTATTCGGCGGCGCTCCGAACGCGGTCGAGCAGCCGCAAAATATTTTGCTGTTGGTGTGAAGCTCGACGTGCACTTCCAGGCCGACGACCGTCTCGTATTGGTTCGATGACATTCTTATCTTTCCTCTCCGCTCAAATTACAGCTGCGGACGCAGCTTGTGATAGTCCGTGTGGGCTTCGAACGCGTGAGCGGCGCGCAGCACCGTCGATTCGTCGAACGCCTTGCCGATGATCTGCAGGCCGATCGGCAAGCCGTCCGCGGAGCCGCAAGGCACGCTGATGGCCGGAATGCCCGCCAAGCTGACCGGAATGGTGCATATGTCGTTGAGATACATCGTCAGCGGATCGCCGACCTGCTCGCCGATGCGGAAAGCAGGCGTCGGAGCCGTCGGTCCGATGATGAGATCGTATTGCTCGAACGCCTTGTCGAAGTCGCCCTTGATCAGCGTGCGCACCTTCTGAGCCTTCAAATAATACGCGTCGTAATAACCGGAGCTGAGCGCGTAGGTGCCGAGCATGATCCGACGTTTGACTTCGTCGCCGAAGCCTTGGCTGCGGGATTTGCGGTACAAGTCGATCAGGTTGTCCGGATTGTCGGCGCGCACGCCGTATCTCACGCCGTCGAAACGGGCAAGGTTGGACGAGGCTTCGGAGGAAGCGAGCAGATAATAGGCGGCAATGGCGTATTCCGTATGGGGGAGGGAAATTTCCTCCCATGTCGCGCCAAGCGATTCGTATACGCTCAGGGCGTTCATGACGGCTTCTTTCACGCGCGGGTCGATGCCCGCTCCTAGATATTCTTTCGGAACGCCGATGCGCAAACCCTTCACGTCGCCGGTCAACGCCGCGGTATAGTCCGGGATCTCCACGTTCGCGGACGTGGAGTCGCTGGCGTCGTAACCCGCGATGGCTTGAAGCACGTAGGCGGAGTCCTCGACGTTCTTGGTCAGCGGACCGATTTGATCCAGCGAGCTAGCGAACGCGACTAGGCCAAAGCGCGACACGAGACCGTATGTCGGCTTGAGGCCGACGATGCCGCAATACGCGGCCGGCTGGCGGATGGAGCCGCCCGTGTCGGAGCCAAGCGAGAAATAGACTTGTCCGGCGGCGACCGCTGCCGCGGAGCCGCCGCTGGAGCCGCCCGGCACGTAGTCGGTATTCCAAGGATTGCGCGTAGGGTGGAAGCTCGAATTTTCATTGGAGCCGCCCATGGCGAATTCGTCCATGTTCAGCTTGCCGATCGTCACGGCGCCGGCCGCGTCCAGCTTGCGGACGGCGGTCGCGCTATAGATCGGCTTATAGTTGCTTAAGAATTGGCTGGCGCATGTCGTCGCCAGTCCTTCGGTAACCATGTTGTCCTTGATGCCGGCAGGCAGGCCGAACAGCAGGCCTCTCTCTCCGCCGCCTTGGAGCGTCTCGTCGAGCTCGGCGGCTTTGGTGCGGGCGCCGTCTTCATTTAATGTAAGAAAAGCCCCGATCGCCGCTTCCGTCTTGGCTATCCGTTCTAACGAGCCCTCTACCAGCTCCGTAACGGAAAGCTCCTTGCCAACCAGCTTGTTATGTACTTCCTGCAGGCGCAGATCAAACAATGCCAACAGTAGCTCCTCCCTTCGATTTCAAGTTCATTATGATTCAAGCACCGCAGGCACTTTGATTTGTCCGTCTTCTTCGTCCGGCGCGTTAAGCAGCACCTTCTCGATCGGCAGCGATTCCTTGCGGACATCGTCTCTCATGACGTTCGTGATCGGCAGCACGTGGCTGGTCGGCTCGATATCGTCCGTATTCAGCTCGTTCAGCTTCTCCGCGTATTTCAAAATGGCGTTTAACTGGTCGGCGAACTTCGACTTCTCCGCATCCGACAATTCCAGTCGCGCCAAGTTCGCTACATGCTCGACATCCTTCAGCGTAATGCTCATCGGTAACTCTCCTTCTCATCATGTGCTTCGGTCATTCCCCCCATTATAGCCTACATTCGCCGCGCACATCAATTAGGAAGCTCCGATAAACGGCCGCTCGCCTTCCGTCCAAAACAAAACGGCGGCGCGGGGGATCGCCTCCCCTGCACCGCCGCTTGTTGATTCCCGTTTCTTTCATTCTAACGAAATGGATTCCGCCAGCCGTCCGAGGGCGGCATCGACGACCGCCTAAATCCATGCCTTCAAATTCACCTGGCGAATAAAGTCCTCCCTGCTAAGGGGCTCCTTGGACGAGGCTTCGTCCTCCTCGGCCTGCTCCTCGTCGCCCTTCATAATCCGGTAGAACAATTCCTCGTTATGCGTCGCCAGCGCGTAATCGATAAGCGCTTCCCGCTCGATCCGCTCCGCTTCCAGCTGGAACAGCACGTCCTCAAGCTCGACGTCCTCGTCCGGCAGCAGGAAATTGCGGTTCGACTTCGGCACTCTCACCACGTAGTCGAACACATTGTCCGCATTGCGGTCGTAAGCGATTATATACCCATATTCCCCGACGGGAAGGTTCTGTTCGTATTGATCCGCTATAATGATTACCTTGGAGCCTAACTGCAGCATCCCATCAACCCCTATCGCACTATTCGCTGACTCTCTCTTTCCGTTTCTACTATCCTACTAAAAAACGATTACGCTGTCCAATAGAGGATGAAAGAGTTTCATTGAGCGAAATTGCGGCGGTTTGATTGCCCGAGGATGTCCGCGCTTTAACGGCGAGCCGGGCTCTAGTCCGCTTCCCTGCCCAGCTCGAGCAGCGCTTGAGGCAGCTGGAACGCCTTATTGTTCAATAGCATGCGGGTCAGCTGCTCCGTCTCGTCTCCGGCCTGGTTCTCCTTGATGACGGATATTTCGCGATGCAGCCTCTCCATCTGCTGATCCAGTCGGTTCGCCGAATCCGATGCCTCCTTGAGCTCCTGAATGAGCCGCGCCGGCACGGATTGATTGTACTTGTAAAATATTTTATGCTCGAGGCTCGCCCAGAAGTCCATCGCGATCGTGCGGATTTGAATTTCCACGCATACGCTCTCGCGTCCGTCCGACATGTTGACCGGCACCTCCGCCACCAGATGCAGGCTGCGATAGCCGTTCGGCTTGGGATGCTCGATATAATCCTTCACTTCCAGGATGTGCAGGTCGAATTGGTTCCGCAGCATATCCCTTATCTGATAGATATCGGAAATAAAGGAGCACGTAATCCTCAGTCCGGCGATATCTTTAATCTCGCGCTTAATATCCTCGAGCGAGAACGCGATGCCCTTGCGGCCGATCTTGGTCATGATGCTCTCGAGCGACTTCACTCTCGACTTCGTATGTTCAATGGGATTGTAGTCGTGCAGGAATTGAAATTCCTCCTTCACGATCTCGATTTTCGTCTCCAGCTCGTTAAGCGCGAATTGGTACATCATCATAAATCTCGTCACTTCGGTCTTGAGCTTCTTGAATTGTTCGATCGGGTAGTTCGCCATGCTCATCGTATCTATCTCCTTCGTCCGGGCGGAGCCCGGGTCCTCGATGATGAAATGTTCTTACCCTAGTATGAATGAAGGGGAGGCCCCATTGCAAATGAACCGGGAGACCGGATCCGAGCGAATCGGCGGAACAAAAATACGAATGGCTTGCCCAAAAAAGAAGACCCCTACCCTGCGGGATAGGAGTCTTCTTTGCGGTATTTAGACGACGTTGACGTACGCGCCCTTGCGATCGGCCGAGGCGATCTCCGCCTCGACGATCTCGAGCGATTGCACCGCGCTCTCCGGCAAGCATATGGATACGGGATTGCCGGCCGCGACGGATTCCACGAAATATTTGATTTCGCGATAATAGCCCATGTCCGGAGCCAGCTCGGCAACGAATCCCGGACCGTCGTAAGGATTGACCTTAAGCTCGTTGTTCTCGAATACGAGGTTTCCCCGCTCGAAATTCACCCGGAACGTCATCGAGAAGCCGAAGTCTCCGCCAAGCGTCCAATCCGCCTGGGCGTTCAGCACCTTGCCGTCCGGATAAACGTAGTTCGTCGAAACGACGTCGTAGGCGCTGCCCGGCACGACGTTGCGCGCGAGCGTGGAGACGCTCTCCGGCTTGCCGAAGAGCCAGTTGATCACGTCCGTGTCGTGGATGTGCATGTCGACCATGCAGCCGCCGCTATCCGCGCCGTTCAGATACCAAGGCTGCGGCAAGCCGCCGCCGCGGAAGAAGCTGCCGGCCACGACGGAGCCGTATCGTCCGTCCTCGACGCAAGCCTTCAAATATTCATAGGCCGGCCAGAAGCGCAGGCATTGGGCGATCATCAGCGTGTTGCCGGTCCGTTTCGCCGTTTCCGCCATGCGCCGGCCTTCCGCCGAAGTAAGCGCGACGGGCTTCTCGCATAAGACGTGCAAGCCGCGTTCCAGCAACGAGCATGCCTGGTCCGCGTGAAGCGGCGTAGGCAACGTAATGTCGACGATATCCAGCTCTTCGTTCTCTAGCATTTTATCGATAGAATCGTACAAGGCGTACGGAGAAAGATCGTATACCGATTGCTCGGTGGCGATGTTGCCCCATGCGGCGCCGCTCTTCAGCTCTTCGATGCGCAGATCCGCGATGGCCACCAGCCGGACGTCCGCTCCTTCTTTCATTAACCTGACGTAATTATCAAAGTGCATTCTTCCCATAAAGCCGAACCCGATCAAGCCTACCTTTAACATCGCATATCCGCTCCTTTATGTTGTAATAACAGGAATGGCCGGTTTATCGTCCCGCTCTTCCCAGAATGGCGTCCATTGCGCCCGAAGTGTTGAAAATCATTTGATCCGCATGATGCGCGTACGGCGGAATCATCTCGGCCGTCACGTAATTGTCGTAGCCGATCTCGTTCAGAGCGGCAACGACCGCCGGGTAATCCACGTCTCCCGCCAGCAAATCGACGAAGCCGTGAAGTCCGCCCGCTTGGCGCCTATAGTCCTTGAAGTGAACCTTCTTGATCCGCTCGCCGAGCACGCGAATCCAGTGCTCCGGGTACCCGCTGTGCACGACGTTGCCGACGTCGAAGTAGGAGCCGACGCAGCTTGAGCCGTGAGCGTCGATAAAGCCTCGCATTTCAAGCGGCGACAGCAGGAACTTGTTCCACACGTTCTCGATCGCGATGGATACGCCCGCGCTCGCCGCGTAAGGAACCAAGCTGCCGATGGCTTCGAGCGCGCGATCGTAGGCCGCGTCATACGGCACGACTTCCGCACCGGGGATAAAGTCGACGCCGACGGCGCCGGGGATGACCAGGATGGCGTCAACGCCGAGAGCCGACGCGACTTCCAGCTGCTTCTTGCAGACGTCGATCGCTTTGCCGCGCCTGCTCTCGTCCCCGCTCGTCATGGAGTAAGACCAATAGAGTCCCGTAGCGAGTCCCGCAATTTCCAGGCCGGCGTCCTCCACCCGTTCGCGAATTTCTGCTATTTCCTTGTCGCCGGCGTCAAGTCCCAGCTCTCCCGTCTCGTTCAAGGAGAGCTCGATGCCGTCGAAGCCCGCTTGCTTAGCCAAGCCGATCGCGCGCTCGATGGACGTTCCTTCGGAAAACGACCAAATATTAATCCCTTTTTTCATCATGATTCCTCCTTGGGTTCGTTCAATTGGTTCTTGCATCCCTTTATTCGAAAACCAGCTCTCCGAATCGCGACTGCAGGTGGAAGTTGATCGCGCCGGTCGGACTCCACGCTTGAAACTCCCGAACGCCTGCCTCATCCTCGTCGATCCGGTACACATTCAGCCTCCAGGCAACGCCCGGCGCCGGCTTCTTGGCCATGTAAGACGTCGGAATGGCCATGCGGTAGATTCTTGCGGAATCCCCTTCCTCGACCTCCGTCAAGAGACCTTCCATGTTCCATGCCGCGTCGATCGCGCGAATGCCGCCGTTGCCGTCGTTCCATACCTTCGCGTCGAACACCACGTTATTCGGGCTGACCTCCAGCTCCACGTATGGCCCGTCCCGCTCCTCGCCGCATTCGATAAACAGTTCGACGACATCCTGCTCGTACAGCGGCTCATCACGCTCCGTGAACCGGGATACGGCGTAATGATCCATGCAGCGTACTTCGAAGTAGACATACTCCGGACTCCAGCAAGCTCGAAACGTCGTCGGCTCCCTGACGTCGCCGCCGGAGACCGTATCGGACAGCGCGGCGGATTCGCAATCTCGCAAGTCAAGCTGCCGCCAATCGGCGGACTCCCCGCCCCCGCTCCTTGCATGCCAGGCCGCGGCCTTGCAACGGTATCGCATGGCAACACGATCCATTCCCATTCGCGATTCCCCCTTTATCCTATTCCGTTTCATTGATTGAAGCAGGTCAACCTGTCATAATACTTATATATTAATTCGAACTTGTCATTTTTTCTTTAGCGATACAAGCGATTATTTGCACAATCCCGTTGTAACCCATCTACATGTGAAAGGTCAGGTGCTTGCTGCCGTGATAACCAACGAAATCATCTTTCCGCGCCAGCGGAACGCGCCTTTCCGGGAATGGATGCCATCCATCCATTACGCGAAGTTCCAGCGGATGGAGAAGGGCCTGCTGCCGCCAAGACGCATCTATAATTTCGAGCTGCTCTACGTCAGCCAAGGACAAGCGGCAACCGTCATGAACGGGCAGCGACACGAGCTGGCGGCCGGACAGCTTATTTTCCTGCCATCGGGCGTGCTGCATCAGAACGAAGCCGTATCGCCCTCGGGCACGCGTTTCCTCGGCATTCACTTCGACTTTTTCGGCGAACTCGATATCCATACGGAATCCGACATGATTACCTACGAAGAGACGTCTTCGATTGACCGATTCGCGGTAGAAGCGGTATCGGACAGCTTCCCGCCGTTGTCGCATCAGGCCGTCTATACGCCCACGCTGGCTTGCGTCGCGCTCATGGAGCAGCTCGTCCACGAATTTACGATGCGTCCGCTTGGATACGAGCTAGCCTGCAAGGCGCTGCTGCTCAACATCCTGTCTCATCTGCTGCGTCTTCCGCTCGCAAGAGCCAAAGGCCTTGCGTCGCAGCACGACCATCGTCTGCTCGAGCTGGTCGAGGCGATCGATCGGAGACCTGCCGACAACTGGACGAACGGCGTCATCGCGGATCGGCTGGGACTTAGTCTCGACCATGCGGCCAAGCTGTTCAAGGAGCTCGTCGGGCAGCCTCCCGGAGAATTCGTGGGCGCGATCCGCCATCGCGAAGCCCGGCGGCTGCTGCGCGAGACCGATCTATCCATCGAGCAGATCGGAGACGCCGTCGGCTATTCCGGCATCCATTATTTTAGCCGCCAGTTCCGCAGGCACGAGGGCATCTCGGCATCCGAATACCGCAAATTTTCCCGCGTGCTCTAAAAGGCAAGGCGTAGCCGCCGCTCCTACTTGCACACCCCGCTGGGCTAACACATACACTAACCTGGGCAACATGACTCTAGCGCGCGGAAGGAACGGATGCTTTATGGCTACCTCCTATATGGATTACGCATCGCCGAACACGCAGTTCGCTTACGACTTATCGAACAACGTGTTCTTTAAAAAGGACGACCACAACTACATTCTCTCCCTGTCGGTCAAACAGCTTAATACGCTTGGCAATACCTCGATCCTGGATATTTACTTAAGCAAACAGAATTACGTCGAGCCGCATCTTCACCAAAACGCCTCCGAGCTCGTATATTGCGTCGCCGGCTCGGCCGTCGTCTCGCTCATCAACCCGTTCACGAACGAGCTGCTGAACTTCCCGATCTCGCCCGGCCAAGTCGCCAACGTGCCGCAAGGCTGGTGGCATTACGAGGTCGCTACCGTGGACAACACGCATTTGCTCGCCATCTTCGACGCTCCGATTCCCGAGGCGATCTTCGGCTCGGACATTCTGCGCCTCACGCCGGCATCCGTGCTCGCGGCCAACTACTGCCTCGACGAAGCGATGGTCAAGGAAACGCTGGCTCCCATTAAGTCCACCGTCGTCATAGGGCCGCCGGCCGACTGCGACAAGCCGAACCCCGGTCCCCCGAATACGGGAGGCGGCACGGGGCAAGGAATGATGATGAACCCCGGAGGCTGGACGGCGCCGGGCATGATGCCGCAAGGCGGGTACGGCATGCCGATGATGCCCCAGCAAGGCCAACAAGGCTATACGGGCCAGCCGGGAACAGGCATGATGCCGCAGCAGCAAACGCCGCCAAGCCACGGCACGTACGCTTACCCGCTAAGGCCGATCGAGACCGCCTATTCGCCGTATCCGCCGCAGTTCCACCCCGTGCCCTTCCTCTATCGGAACTGGGATCAACGCTGATAGAGACGGCAATCCGGCATTAGTCGAAAGGGCTGTTCCCCGCAAGGTCGTGAGACCCGTCGGAGAACAGCCCTTTTTCGCGAAAGGAGGGATGAGAAAACGGTTGCGTACATTTGTCGAATTATGTAGAATCATCCATAGCGGTCGGACAACCGCCGGCCCACTCGATCATAAGGAGATTTCGTACTATGAAAAGAAGCATTGGCGTTCACGAAAGACCGCCAGCCGCGCAAAGCCTCATGCTCAGCCTTCAGCATCTGTTCGCCATGTTCGGCTCTACGGTGCTCGTGCCCAACATTCTCGGGGTGGATCCCGCGATCTGCCTGCTGATGAACGGCATCGGCACCTTGCTCTACATACTGATCACCAAGGGCAAGATCCCGGCCTACCTCGGCTCCAGCTTTCCGTTCCTCGGCCCTGCCGGCGCCGTTATCGCCAATGAAGCCACCGGAGGCAGCTACGCGGCGGCGCTTGGCGGTTTTATCGCGGTCGGCCTTATTTTCACGATCGTAGCCTTCATTATCCAATATACGGGAACGGGCTGGCTGAACGTCGTCTTTCCTCCGGCGGCCATGGGCGCAATCGTCGCCATCATCGGACTCGAGCTGATCCCGGTCGCGGCGAGAATGGCCGGCTTCATCCCGAACGCTGACGATCCGCCGACCTGGACGATGAATACGGACGTCGTGCTCCTGTCCGTCTCCACGATGGCCGTTACCGTGCTCGGCTCCGTGCTATTCCGCGGCTTCATGCGCATTATCCCGATTCTGTTCGGCATCCTGTTCGGTTACGTGATGGCTCATCTCATGGGAATGACGGACTTCAGCCGACTGGACGAAGCCGGCTGGCTGCAGGCGCCGACCTTCACCGCTCCCGAGTTCCACTGGACGGCGATCATCGCCATCGCTCCCGCCGCGCTCGTCGTCATCGCCGAGCATATCGGCCATTTGATCGTAACCGGCAACATCGTGGACAAGGATCTGTCAAAGGATCCCGGCCTGCACCGCTCCATGCTGGGCAACGGGATCTCGACGATCCTGTCCGGCTTCGTCGGCTCGACGCCAAACACGACGTACGGCGAGAACATCGGCGTGCTCGCCATTACGAGAGTGTACTCCACTTTCGTCATCGGCGGGGCCGCGGTCATCGCCATCGTGCTGTCGTTCTCGGGCAAATTCTCCTCGCTCGTATCGGGCATTCCCGTGCCGGTCATGGGCGGCGTCTCGCTGCTGCTCTTCGGCGTCATCGCGGCTTCAGGGCTGCGCATGCTGGTGGAGTCCAAGGTCGACTACAGCAAGCCGACCAACCTGTTCCTGACGACGGTCGTGCTGGTCGTCGGCCTGAGCGGAGTCAAGCTTACGTTTGGCGACGTTTCCTTCAGCGGCATGGCGCTCGCTACGATCGTGGCGATTGTGCTCAGCTTGCTGTTCAAGCTCTTCGAAGTGCTCCGTTTGACCAATGACGAGGAAGCGGCGAGGCATTAAGTTTAAGAGCTTTAAAAGCCGGCTCCCGGTTCCTTGACGGAGCCGGCTTTTTTTGTCGTCCGTTCCCAATATTACCCTCTACTCCCACTTCGGCGAAACGAATCCGAGCGGCCCGCGTACTTACAGCTAAATCGAACGAACGAAAGGAGGATGCCGCGCATGTCGGGAATCGGTTTATTCGGCGTGTTTCTGCTTATCGGATTCGCTTTGTTCCTGCTTAACATCGCCACGAGCGTATGGGCCTATCTCGATGCCAAGAAGCTGGGCAAAAGCAATGAGTACGCGCTGCTTCTGCTCATCGGAACATTGATCTTCCCTGTCGCCGGCCTTATTGTGTATCTCTTGATTAGAAGGGCATAGAACGTTGAGGGCAAGGCGGATACAAAAGTCGAATATATCCGCTAGCAAGTATCCTGGAACGAGCTGCCGATTCGGAATGGCCTTATCGTGTTTATGGAAGGATAAGGACGAACATTCCGAAAGGAGAGACGAGAATGAAGCAATCAGATGGAACTAGAGGAAGAGTCGCGGGCAAAGTCGCCGTCGTGACGGGCGCGGGCTCCGGCATCGGGCGCGCCGCGGCGCTTAAGCTGGCCGAGCAAGGCGCAAAGATCGTGCTGGTTGATCTTGTCGACGGACGAAGCGAGGAAGTCGAAGCGGAAATCCGGGCGATGGGCGGCGAAGCGTTGTTTGCCGACACCGACGTATCGAGCCCCCGGCGCGTTGAGCACGCAATGAAGCAAGCGGCCGACAAATTCGGCAGAATCGATATTTTATTCGCGAATGCGGGAGTTAACGGAACGCTCTCGCCAATCGAGCATTTGGACCCGGAGGATTGGGACCAGACGCTCGCCATTAATTTAAAGGGGACGTTCCTTGCCGCCAAATACGCGATTCCGCATATGAAGCAAAACGGCGGCAGCATCGTCATCACAAGCTCCATCAACGGAAGCCGCAAGTTCACAGGCTTCGGGATGGCGGCATACAGCTCCTCCAAAGCGGGACAGGTCGCCTTTGCCAAGATGGCCGCGCTGGAGCTGGCCCAATACGGGATCCGCGTCAACGCCATTTGCCCGGGAGCCATCAAGACGAATATCGGCGAGAACACCAAGAAGACGCCCGAGGTCAAAGAAATTACGATTCCCGTCAAGTACCCCGAAGGCAATCAGCCGCTGGAGCACGGTCCCGGCGAACCGGAGCAGGTCGCGGACCTTGTTCTGTTCCTCGCCTCTGACGAATCCAGCCATATTTCCGGCACGTCGATCTATATCGACGGCGTGGAGTCGCTGTTGTAGCCGGTATTGTCGCCGGATCTGCCGTAGCCCTTTTGTTTCGGGATACGACAGGTCCGGCGATGTTTTTGTCCTTTGTCTTTTGTCTTTTGTCTTTTGTCTTTTGTCTTTTGTCTTTTGTCTTTTGTCTTTTGTCTTTTGCCTACCGGACCCTTTCTTCCGTTTCTTTTCTAGCATGACGCCTCGTTAGATTTCGATATCTTGCTATTTCAACGGGATTGGCGAGCATCGGTTCCATTAGCAGGTTATACTGGACGAAAGAGGTGATCAATCATGCGGATCGAAGAAGACCGGCCCATCGGGAGGGGCCACGCCCCCACGGAGCTTCAATGGCGGAGCATCGTCGGCAACGACGCGGCCTGTGACGGAACGTTCTATTACGCGGTGCGGACGACGGCCGTCTTTTGCCGCCCCTCCTGCGGCTCGAGACCTCCGCTCAGGGAGAACACGTCCGTCTTTCCTTCCGCGGAGGCCGCCAGGCAGGCCGGTTACAGGCCGTGCAAACGATGCAAGCCGACCGGAGGGCGGCTGCCCGACGAGGAGTGGGTGGCGTCCGTAACCTCCTATATACACAGCCGGTATATGGAGCCGTTGCCGCTGAGCAAGCTGGCGGAAGCCGGGCACGGGAGCCCCTTTCATCTCCATCGGACGTTTAAACGGGTGACGGGAGCCACGCCTGCCGCTTATGTCCAGCAAGTCCGAATCCATCATGCGAAGGAGCTTCTAATAAACGGCGACGAAGCCATCGCGACGGTCGGCCAGCGCGTCGGTTTGCCGAACGCGCCGTATTTCATCACGCTGTTCAAGAAGGAAACCGGGCATACGCCCGCGCAGTATCGAATGCTGCGCAGCAAAGGAGAGGATTGACATGAAACATAACGGAGAGAGCGTCACCCTTTATTGGTCGGAAGTCGAGCTTGGGGATGCGAAGCTGCTAGTCGCCGAGACGGAGCGCGGATTATGTTATACGGGAGCGTTCGGCGGATCGTTCGACGATATGGCCGGAGAGATGGCGTCCCGGCTCAAGCCAGCCGTTGCGGAGTGGATTCGCGACGACGAGAGGCTGTCCCGTTACGGCAAGGAGCTCGCGGAATACGGAACCGGAGCAAACGCCGGATTCCTAGGCCGGCTCGATCTGCGGGGCACTCCTTTCCAGCTGCAAGTATGGAGGGCATTGCTCGACATTCCTCACGGAAGCACATGCAGCTATTCCGATATTGCCGCCGCAATCGGCAAACCGGCGGCGGTTCGCGCGGTTGGCTCCGCGATCGGCGCGAATCCCGTTCTGATCAGGGTACCGTGCCATCGGGTCGTCGGCAAAAACGGCGCGCTCGCGGGTTATCGCGGCGGACTGGAGATGAAGCGGAAGCTCCTGCTGCTCGAACGGGAGGCGGCATGGCAGTAAAGGTCGCTTACAAACAAGCGAAGACGATGCTCAACAAAGGAACGGGCTACCTGGAAGGATACAGCCATACGCTCAACCCGTATACCGGCTGCGCCTTTGCCTGCTCGTACTGCTACGTGCGGGGCATGCCCGTCTCCTTATTCCGCGGCGAGTCCTGGGGAGAATGGGTCGACGTCAAAGCAGGAGCCTCGAGCCTCTTGCGCAAGGAGCTCGAGAAGGCTCGGGCCAAGGGGCCCGTCACCATCTTCATGTCGTCGAGCACCGATCCGTATCAGCCTGCCGAAGCGAAGGAGCTCGTCACCCGCGCGCTATTGGAAACGATGGTTGAAGCGCCGCCCGACTTCCTCCTTGTCCAGACAAGAAGCCCGTTGGCGACGCGGGATATCGATCTGCTGCTACGGCTCGGGCATCGCGTCCGGGTCAGCATGACGGTCGAAACCGATTTGGAGCCGATCCGGAAGGCGTTCACGCCATCCGCGCCGCCCGTCGCGGCCAGATTGAAGGCGCTTGGGGAGCTGACCGAAGCGGGTGTGGCGACGCAGGCTGCCGTCGCGCCGCTCCTGCCTTGCAGCGACGCATTGGCGGAGACGCTTCGTTCCGTAACGAGCCGAGTCTGCATCGACAATTACGATATGGGAGACGGGAGCGGAGGCAGCCGAATGAAACGGCTCGGCATCGACAAGCTGTACGAGGAGCTTGGGCTTGGCGAGTGGTACGGTCCTGACGCCTACCGGACCGTATACGACCGGTTGACGCAGGTGTTTCCGCCGGGTTCCGTCAAGATCAGCAAGGCCGGATTTCTGCCTTAAACGATGGCAGATTCATATTTACAGCCCACCGCAAGTCAAGTACGCTAGAGGTACTTGAAAGGCGGTGTTTTTTTGCGATTCACGAAGCTGGTATGGCAACAGGTACGCAAACAAAAGCTTTGGACCGCATTATTCGCGCTGGCGTTGATCTTGGAAGTGGCTTATGCGGTCGCGGCTCCCTATAGCTTGAAATTCATTATGGACGAGGCGCTCATTCCCAAACGAATGGACGTGTTCCTGCTTATTCTGGGCCTATTGCTCGGCGGCGGCATCGTCAGCGTGCTGGCGAACCTGATGGGCGATTATTCGCTCGGCAAGCTGAGCGGGGATGCCATACGCTGGCTGCGAGCAAAGCTTTTTTCGCATGTGCAGAAACAATCGCTCCCCTTCTTCCAGCGCTATCGCATCGGCGATCTGATGACGCGCTTCTCCTCGGACATGTCCGCCATCGACGATGCCATCGGCACGACCAGCCCCGCTCTGCTAAAGGAAAGCGCCGCCGTTCTGCTCGGGCTGTCCGCGTTGTTCGTGCTGGAATGGCGATTGGCGCTTGCGTTGATCGCGGGATCCGCCCTGATGATGATCGGTCCCAAGCTGCTCCAGAAGCGTGCGGAAGCCGCGACGGCCGATTACAGGCAATCGCAGGCCGACTTCTCCAATACCGTAGACGAATTGATCAAGGGGCATCGGACGATCAAGGGCCTTCATCAGCATTCCCGAATGGCCAAGCTTGGCGGAAGCCGTATACAAGAGCTGTTCTCCCTCGGCTTCAAGCTTCATATGACCCAGTCGCTGATGTCGCGGATTCCGTTGGCCGTCATGCTGCTAATGAACGGAAGCCTCATCGGCCTTGGCGGTTATCTTATTTTCCGGGAAATGATGTCGATCGGCGACTTTTTGGCGTTTTTCACGCTATCGTTGGCCGTTGCGCAGAACGGCGCCAACCTCGCCTACCTGATCCCGCATTTCATGGAGTCCGGCGTTAGCTTCCGCCGAATCGAAGAGGTGCTCGCGCAGCAGTCCGCCACGCCCGAAGCGGCTAATGCCGTGCCATTGCCGGACTCGGCGATCGACTTGCAGCTGTGCGACGTTACGTTCGGCTACAGCAATGGGGCTACGCAGCTTAAAGGAATAAATCTGGAGGTCCCGGCCGGAAGCTACGTTGCCTTGGTAGGAGCTAGCGGCTCCGGCAAAAGCACGGTGCTCCAGCTGCTGGCTCGCTTCTACGATCCGCGCGAAGGCGCCGTAATGGCGGGAGGGCTTGATCTGCGCTCCGTGACGGAAGATTCCTTGCGGAGCTATGCCACGCTTGTGACGCAGGATACGTTCCTGTTCAACACGACCATCCGCGATAATCTGACGTTGGACCGGAGTGATTTGACGGAGGAGGAGCTGCGCGATGCCGCGATGAAAGCCCGAATCCTTCCTATCATCGAACGATGGCCGGACGGCTTGGACACCGAGGTTCATCATGAAGGAGGCACGTTATCGGGGGGCGAACGGCAACGTCTCGCCATCGCGCGCGCGCTTCTGCGCAAGCCGAGACTCCTGCTGCTCGACGAGGTGACGGCCGCGCTGGACCCCGCAACGGAATCCGAGATCAATCGTCTGTTCGAGCAGCTTCGCGGAGGGCATACGATCGTATCCGTCACCCACCGGCTGGACTCAGCGGCTGCCGCGGATCGTATCTTCGTTTTCGAACAAGGCGAAATTGCGGAATCGGGCACGCACGAGGAGCTGTTGAAGCAGGGCGGCACATACAGGAGCTTATGGGACAAGCAGCATGGCTTCCGCTTATCGGAGGACGGACGGCAAGCCTCCGTAACCGGGGATCGACTGGCCAAGCTTTCGTTTTTCTCCGGCGTGGAAGCCGGACCGCTGGAGGAAATCGCCCGCCACTTCACCAGCGAGACGTACAAGGAAGGCGACGACGTCGTAAGGGAAGGCGAGGAAGGCGACAAGTTCTACATCATCGCGCGAGGCCGATTCGAAGTGCTTAAACGGGAGAGCGACGGAGAAAACATCAGGGTGGCGGTGCTCCAGGACGGCGATCATTTCGGCGAAATCGCGTTGCTGCGGGATATTCCGCGCACGGCGACCGTAAGGGCGGCCGCCTTCGGCGTCGTATTGTCCATCAGACGCGAAGCGTTTCTGGCCATAGCGGCCGAGCATCCCCAAATTCGAGCCACGCTCGAGCAATCGTTGCTTCATCGTTCGTAGGTAGCTGCCGCGATGGCGCGCCATAGGCAAAGAAACGCCTCCAAAGCCGCATGCTCGCGGCCTAGGAGGCGTTCTTTCGTCCCTATGTCCCTTTGGATGCCAGCCATTGCTTAGCCAGCCGCTTGGGTGCGGCGAGCAGGTAGGCTTCCTCCAGCAAATCGGCGATCTCCGTCCAATCGAAGGGACTGCGCATTCCGATCCAGCCGTGTTGGCCAATATACGGCGTTTTGAAATAGCGCCCATCCTGCAGCAGAAGCTCTTGATTCTCCGGGGTAGACTTGATGTGAATGACGCCGTCCCTCATCATGATGAACGACTTGTCCCTCGCCTTAAAGGTCGTATGGCCGTGTCCGTCCACCAGCTCGGAAATTTCGGGCATTCGCAAGCATATGGCGCGTACCCGCTCCAGCATGGCTTGTCCTTCCGGCGTTTTCATCCCGCTCGCCCGATTCATGGTCATCGCCGCTTTCTATACCGTCTCGGCCGCGTTCACGGCATCCGCGAACTGCTTCAGCGCCTTCTCGAGAATAAATTTCGGACATGCCAGGTTGATTCGCAGCCAGCCCTCGCCTTGGCTCCCGAATACGGAGCCTTCGTTGAACGCTACTTTGGCTTGTTTGTACATCAGCTGCTTGAGTCCCTCTTTGTCCTTCCCGAGCGCCCTGCAATCGATCCACAGCAGGTAAGTGCCGTCCGGCTTCATCGGCTTCACCGTCGGGGCGTTCTCTTGCAGATAATCCAGCGCATAATCGAGATTGCTTTTCACGTAGGCGAACATCTCGTCCAGCCAATCCTCGCTGGAGTTGTAGGCCGCCACAACCGCGTCTTGGGCAAAGTGGCTCGCCATATGAAGCGACAGCGTGTGGATTCGTTTGTCGAGCTTCGCCTTGATGTCTTTGTTCGAGACGACCATGAAGGACGTGACCAGCCCGGGCAAATTAAACGTCTTGGTAACGGAAAGCGTCGTTACCGTAATATCCGCGATTTCCGGCGATAACGAAGCGAACGGCGTGTGCGTATGTCCGGGGAACGTCAGATCGCAGTGGATTTCGTCGGATACGACCGTTACGCCGTAGCGGAGGCAAAGCTCGCCCAGCTTTAGGAGCTCCTCCTTCTCCCACACCCGGCCGCCCGGGTTATGCGGGCTGCACAGCAGCATCAGCTTGGCGCCGCCCTTAAACAGCGACTCCAGATGATCGTAGTCCATCTCGTAACGGCCGTTATGGTTGACTAGAGGATTGTTGGCCACCTGCCTGCCGTTGCTCTGAATAACGTCATAGAATGGATAATAGACCGGAGATTGCAGCACGACCTGACCGCCCGGCTCGCTGAATTGCTCCACGCACAGGCTTAGCGAGGTTACGACGCTAGGCGCGTCGCTCAGCCAAGCGGCGTCGATCGTCCAATTGTGGCGGCGCCGGAACCAGTTCACGATGGATTCGGCGTAATCGTCAGTGCGGATCGCGTAGCCGTACGCGCCGATTTCCGCTCTGCGCTTCAACACTTCCTGCACGGCTGGCGGACTCGGAAAATCCATGTCCGCTACCCAAAGGGGCAAAATATCCTCGCTGCCGAACATCTTGGCAGATTGGTCCCACTTGTAAGACCTCGTGTTGCGTCGGTCCAATAATTCGTCAAAATTCACAGTCACGCTCTTCACCTCTTCTGCAACGTACGGACACCGTAATTCGCGCCGTTCATGTATGTCCTCATTTTACCGATTCCGGATTCCCGAAGCAATATGCGGAAGCGATCGAGCGCTTCGCCAAAGCAAAACTCCCATTCCGCTACTTCCAAAATGGGAGTTTCATAGATTTCGATTTTACGCTTCGCGACCGAGGAAGCGCCAGAAGTTGCGGTGGTACATATCCTCGAGATCGCGTTTGATTTCGTCGTCGGTGACGCGCCAGCCGCTTTCGAGCAGCTTAACGTATTTGTCCGCGAGCACCTCGCCGACGATCTTGCGGGAATACTCCCACTTATAAATAAGCTGCTCGAAAACGCGGCAGTCGGAGTGGATCGGAATCATCGTCGTTCCAAGCAATTCAATCCGGAATCGCGTCATCTCTTCCACGATGGAATCGGTATTGAGGAACCACCAGCAGCCGAAAATCATCAGGTTGCGGAATTTGCGGGCAAGCACGGCAAGCTCGTGCTGATTCTCGCGCGCCAGCATCGTCACGATGAACTTCTGCTCCGGATACTTCCGGCACAGCGCCTCCATCGCGGATACGTCCGACTTCATGCTCATGTCGCCGGCCAGCTTGAGCGACGGATTGGAGGCCCGGCGCACGCCGATCATCAGCGCGAACGGAATGCCCTGCTCCCGGCAGACCGGAATCATCACTTCATCGATCATCGAGGTGCGGTGATGCTCCGCCGGATAAGCGAAGTCGCCCGGCATCGAGACGGCCAGGTACAGCGCGTCCATGCGCACGATCCATTCTTTGAGGAAGCGGCGAACCTCGCTCACGGTCGTTTCCGTCCATGCTTCTTCGACGTCGTACCCTTGTTTGTTGAGCTCTTGAACGGCAAAAGGCCAATTGTTAAGCAGCGAATCGACGCGGAGCGCGGCGTAGAAGCGCGGATCCTTACGGCCATTGCCCGCGTCCCATACGGGACGCTCGAGCGGATCGAAGGGATCGTTGGTCATGACGATCCGCTCCACCTTCGCGATCTCCATCACGGCGTCGACCTGCTCGCGGGTGGAGCGCTTGGCGAAGGCCGCGCGGTAATCGTCCAGATTGCGGGAAGAAACGTCGATGCCAAGCCGGTTCAACATCGTAATGAAGCCGCTTGCGGCTTCGCTGACCGGCGAATGGTCGACGAACAGACGCTGCCAGATCAGATCGGCCTGCTCCTTCTTCGTGAGCGACCAGAATTCGTCGTAAGCCTGATCCGTCCTGCGGAACGACTCCGACACCAGGTAGTGGTAGACCAGCAGCTCGTCCACGCCCCAGAGCAGAAGCTCCTCGAACTCCGGCGCGTACAAATGCGTATGCATATCGGTAACGGGCAGCTCGTTGGCGAGCTGCGCCGTTCTTTCTCTCAACTGTCGTATCTCTTCGTTCATCGGCGACTTCCTCCCCCTATTCTCCTTGCGGCTCGCCGGACGGCAAATGCCGCAGTACTTCCCGGTATACGTCCTCGAGCGTTACTTCGAACTCGCGGGCGGCCCGCGCCGCGTCCTCGTACTCCGGAGCCGACTTGACGAGCCGCTCTCCGAGATAAGCCTGCTTCACGCGCACGACGCCATACCGTGTCCGGACTTCAATCCAGCTTCTGTTCAAAATCCGCCTATCCGTTTGATGGCTTCGCACCCCGAAGGTCGACGTTTCCGTCAGCAGAATATCTTCGCATGCCGCCTTGTCGCCGGGATGGCAGAGGACGGTGAGCAGCACGCCTGGACGATTCTTCTTCATGAACACCGGCGTATAATACACGTCGAGCGCTCCCGCTTTAAACAACAGCTCCATCGCGTAGCCGAGCCTCTCGCCGGTCATGTCGTCCACCTGCGTCTCGATGACGATGACGCGTTCCTCGCTTTCGGGCTCGGATTCGCGGTATAGCACGGCCCGGATGACGTTGGGATGCTCCATATCCTTCGTGCCCGCGCCATAGCCGATTCTCTGTATCACGCCGGCCGGCGTCGGACCGTACGAAGCCGCGAGCGCTTTGGCGATGCCCGCGCCGGTCGGCGTCGTGAGCTCGCCTTGTGCGGTGAAGGCCGATAAGGGCACGCCTGTCAATATTTCCGCCGTCGCGGGAGCCGGGATGGGATATACGCCGTGCGCGATGCGGATTCTTCCGTGTCCTACCGGAACGGGCGACACGATAATCCGGTCGATGCCGAGGTTCTCGAGCGCGAGGCAGACGCCGATAATATCGACGATGGAATCCATGGCGCCGACCTCGTGGAAGTGAACGTCGGCGGGGTCCATGCCGTGAATTTTGGCTTCGGCTTCGGCAATGACCTCGAAGACGGCAAGACAGCGCGACTTAACACGGTCGGGCAAATCCGAGTTTCGGATCATCGCCAGAATGTCCGCGGCCTTGCGGTGCTCGTGATCATGGTGATGACCGTCTTCTCGACTGTGCGAGTGGTGATGGTCATGCATGTGGCTGTGACTATGCTCATGATGGTGATCATGATGGTGATCCTGGCTTGGGCTATGGTCGTGATGTGCATGGCTATGGCTATGGCTATGCGAGTGGTCATGGTCATCGTCGTGCGTATGGCCGTGACCATGCAGATGGTCATGATGATGATGCTCATGGTCGTGCGCATGGCTATGACCGTGAATGTGCGAGTGGCCGTAATCATGCCCGTGGTCATGCGTATGGCTGTGACTCCTATGCGCATGACCGTGATCATGATGTTCATGACCCTGTCCATGCTCATGTCCTTGCGGCTTTTCCTCGAACTTCAGGTCGAGCCACTTCGCCGAAATGCCCTTGCGGATGACCGGCACGAATTCCATCGAAAATTCGTCGATCGGCAGCGTGCGAAGCTGTTGGCCTATATATTCGGGGTCGGCGCCCAAATCAATCAAAGCCGACAACGTCATGTCGCCGGCAATGCCGGAAACGCAGTCCAAATACAAGGTTTTCATTTTTCGCTTGCCTCCGCTACCAGCTGCAGGATGACTGCCGCTTGATATGCCGCCCCGAAGCCGTTGTCTATGTTGACGACCGTCACGCCGGACGCGCACGAAGTCAGCATGGCCAGCATCGTCGTCACGCCTTGCAGGTTCGCGCCGTACCCGACCGAAGTCGGCACGGCGATGACCGGCCGCCGCACTAGTCCGCCCGCCACGCTGGCGAGCGCGCCTTCCATGCCCGCCACCGCGATGACGACCGACGCTTCGCGTATGCGGTCCATCTGCGCGAGCAGGCGGTGCAAGCCCGCCACGCCGACGTCGTAGATCCGGTCGACGCGGCAGCCCATCCATTCGGCCGTCCCCGCCGCTTCCTCCGCGACCGGAATATCGGACGTGCCGCCCGTCAGCACCGCGACGGTGCCCGGCAGCCGGCGAGGCTCGCCGTCCAGCCGTACGAGTCTCGATACGGGATCGTACGCGGCGTTCGGATATTGGACCGCGATCCGTTCCGCCATCTCCGACGTTGCCCTGGTGACGAGCGCTCTGCCGTGCCGCTGCGCGATCCGGTCGAAAATGGCTTCGGTTTGATCGACCGTTTTGCCAAGACCGAAGATGACCTCGGGGAAGCCGGTCCGCTCCTCGCGATCCACGTCCACCTTGCAGAACTCCATCTCTTCGTATCCGGACATCAGACCGCTCCTCCCAGCTTCAGCGCTTTGTTCATGCTGCCGCTCCGGTACCCGCCCATATCCATGGACACGTACAGGAAACCAAGCTTCTTGAGCTCTTCGGAAACAACGCCGGCATGACCGACCAGCTCCGCCATCGCCTCCGGCTCCACCTCGATGCGCGCCAGCTCGCCGTGCAGCCTGACCCGTACCTGGCGAATGCCGAGCGACCGTATGAACCGTTCAGCGGAGCCGACTTTGTTCAGCTTCTCGATCGTGATCTCCTCGCCGTACGCGATCCGGGAAGACAAACAAGCGAACGACGGCTTGTCCCAGGTCGTCAATTCGGCGCGCATGGACAGCTCGCGAATTTCCTCCTTCAGGAGTCCGGCCTCCTGAAGCGGCCCTCTCACGCCTTTTTCTTTGGCCGCTTGCACGCCGGGCCGATGCTCGCTCATGTCGTCGGCGATCAAGCCGTAGACGATGTGGCGGTATTGACCGTCCTGGACGAAGGGCTCCAAATGCTCGAACAGGCTTTGCTTGCAAAAATAACAGCGGTTGCCGTTGTTCTCCTTGTAGCCCGGAATGGCCAGCTCCGACGTCTCGATGACGGCATGCTTGGCGCCGAGCCCGGCCGCCAGCGACTTCGCCGCCTCCAGCTCCTCGGCCGGATACGTCTCCGAATCCGCGGTAACCGCGAGTACCTTGTCCTTGCCGAGTGTCTCCAGCGCCGCATAAAGGAGGTACGTGCTGTCCACGCCTCCCGAGAAGGCGACGACAACGGAGCCCATTTCCCGCAAAATCTCTTGAAGTTTCTCTACCTTATCCTGCGCCATAACGCCCCTCCTTCGATGTGCCGCTTACTCTCGGCTTGTTGTTTCGAACGATCCTTGATTAAACGATCCTAAATCGGCAGCTTATCCATCGCGTGCATCGACGGCTTAAGCGCATGGTACAAGTTCAGATAAAACGGAAGCAGCTCGCGATATACGGCATGCGTCTCCGGATTAGGCTCATAGGCGACGCCGGCGCCGGCATCCCAGCGCAGCAGCGGACCGCGTCCCTCTTCCATCGCGTAAATGCCGAGCTGGGCCGCGCCGAGTCCCGAGCTTTCGACCGACTCCGGCACGGTCACCCGTACCCCCAGAATGTCGGCCAGCATCTGGCTCCACAGCTCCGAGCGGGCGAATCCGCCGGATGCCCGAATCTCCTTGATTTCGTTGCCGCACTCGTTCATAAGCTCCACGATCGCCGCGATTTGGTACATCACGCCTTCGAGCGCGGCCCGAAGCATATGCTTCTCCGTGTGCGCGAGCGTAAGCCCGAACATAACGCCCTTGGCGTTGCCATCCCAGAACGGCGCGCGCTCTCCCGACAGAAGCGGCAGGAAAAACAAGCCGTTCGCCCCGGGCGGCACTTCCGCCGCGAGGGGGATCACTTCTTCCATGCGCTTGCCGGGGAACAGCCTTTCCGCCGTCCACTGCGCGACGATAGCCCCATTGTTGGAAGCGCCGCCGATAATCCAATGATCGTCCGCCAGCGCGTAGCAGAACAGGCGGCCTGCCGGCTCCAGCAAAGCGCCTTTGACCGCGGTGCGGACCGCGCTGCTCGTGCCGACCGTGACGGCCGCGACGCCCGGCGCGATGGCTCCGATGCCGAGGTTCGCCATGACGCCGTCTTGCGCGCCAAGGACGAACGGAGTGTCGCCGGACAAGCCCATGCGCTCGGCGAATGCCGGCTTCAGGCCGGTGATGCGTCCCGTCGAAGGCATCAGCTCCGGGAGCTGCTCCGGCGTAACGCCCGCGAGCTCCATATTTCGCGGATCCCAGTCCAGCGTCTCCACGTTGAACAGCCCCGTCGCGCTTGCCATCGAATAGTCCGTCACGTAACGGCCGAACAGCTTGTGCAGCAAATATTCTTTAATCCCGATGACGTGTCTGGCCGAGGCCATCAAGTCCGGGCGATTCTCTCTCATCCAGATCAGCTTGAGAAGCGGGGACATGGGATGGATCGGCGTGCCCGAACGAAGGTAGGCGCCAAGCCCCTCTCCGCTGGCATTAAGCTCGCCCGCCTGTCCGGCGCTGCGCAGATCCGCCCATGTAATGACCGGCGTCAAAGCGGCGTGTTCTTCATCCATGAGGATGAGACTATGGTTGGCCGAGCTGAAGCTGACGCACAGGATGTCCTTCGCGGTCCAGCCCCCGTCCCCCATCAGCCGCGATACGCATGCGATGACGGCCTCCGACATTTCCTCGGGGTCCTGCTCCGCGTAGCCGGGCTGCGGCGTATGGAGCGGGTATCCGATGGAATGGGAGCCGAGAATCCGGCCGCCGTAATCGACGGCCAGCGTCTTGGTGCTTGTCGTGCCTATGTCGATGCTGATGACCAGCTTGGATTCGTGATTCATTTGGCCAAAAATCCTTCCTCGTCGAATTGCCACTCGTACGGACCTTCCAGAACCTCGATATCCGCGTGGCGCTTCGCTTCCTCCAGCAGGCTTGCCGAGATTTCGATCTCGCCGAGATGCAGCGTATCCCGGATTCTAGCCAGCCGTACCGTCGTATAGTCCAAAATGTTGCTGGTCTTGATGCCCGCCTTGATCGCGTCCCGGTCGTTCGCGAGCGTAGTCGCTTGTTTCGTCGGCGCGCACACGGTCGAGGTCAGGCCGTTGGCGTACGTGCCCGGCCAATCCGTCTTGCCCACGAGCCGGCTCGTCGTGAAGTCCGCCGTGCCGACGCCGTTGGCGTTGCCCTTGGATTCCTTCGTCAGATCGAGCACGACGATCTTGTTCACGTCGGGCCCTCCGGCCGCGTAAGGCGTCGGGTAACGTCCCGTAATGTTGGGATCCATGCCGTCGCCGCTGATGTTTTTGCCGATGTAGTCGACCACGAGCACGTCGAAGCTGTCGAACAGGAACTTCGGCAGGCGCGACTTGGCTTCGATCAACAGTTCACGCTCGCGCTCCTCCATGCCCTTGGTTCCGATGACCTCGACCCGGCAGATTTGATCGTACGCGTTCTCGACGACCGCGACGCCGAACGCGATCGGCAGCTTGTCGATCATGATGCGGGCCATCGCCGGCACGTTCTCGGCCATATACTTGAACCCAAGCTGATGGCAGGCTTCCGCGCCCTTCTGCTTGCCGAGACCGATCGCGATCATCTTGAACAGGCCGCTCTCGATGGGTCCCCGAAACGCCGTATGCGGCTTGATGCGGTTCACGACGACGATGGCGTCGGCTTCTTCCGCGGCGATCTTGTCCACGTATACCGGCAATCCGTTCGGCAGCTTGTCGAGCTCGATCACTTCCATGGAAGAACGGACGGGACAGCCCATGGTCGCTTCCGCGATGCCGAGATGAGCCAGCACCGCGGCTTGGCCCTCCGCCGTCGCGCTGCCGTGGCTGCCCATGCAAGGCACGATGAACGGCTCGCAGCCCTTGAGCTTAAGCTCGTCTACGACCGCCTTGGTCAGCTCGTCGATGCGCGATATGCCGCGACTGCCTACGGCCAGCGCTACCCTTGCCCCAGGCGCGAGCGCCTGCAGCTCGGGGCTTGCCCTTAGCTCTCTCTGCAATTCCGCGATGGGGTCCTCGAGCTTCGTTCCGTCAAACTTCTGGCGAATGCGGTACATGCTCGGAATCGGCGTCTGTTCGACGAGCGAAGTCAGCAGATCGCTCATATCGTCATCGCCCCGAATCCGCCGTCCACGCGCAGGAACGAGCCCGTAACGAAGGAAGACGCCTTGGGAGAGGCCAAATAAACGACCGCGCCCTTAAGCTCGTCGGGCGTGCCGAACCGGTCCATCGGCGTATGGCCCATAATGGATTCAATGCGCTCGGGCGACAGGATCTTGCGGTTCTGCTCCGCCGGGAAGAAACCCGGAATGATCGCGTTAACCCGCACGTTGTCCTTCGCGAACTCGCGGGCGAGGAACTGGGTGACGGAATTGACGCCCGACTTCGAGACGGAATACGTGAACACTCTCGATAGCGGAGGACCCGACGATACCGACGAAATGTTGATGATGGAGCCGCCTCTGCCCTGCTCGATCATCCGTTTGCCGAACACCTGGCACGCGAGCACGACGCTCTTCAGGTTGACGTCCATAATCCGGTCCCACTCGTCCATCTCCAGCTCGAAAAACGGCGTCGCGCTGTTCGTCCCGGAAGCGTTAATGAGCGTGTCAACGCCGCCTCCCCACTCGACGACGCGAGCCAGCACGTTCTCCAGATCCGCTTTGTTAGCCGCATCGGCCTTCAGCGCGATCGCTTCTCCGCCCTTCGAGCGGATGCCTTCGCATACGCGCTCCGCTTTCTCCATATCGCGGCCGACGATCGCCACCTTGGAGCCTGCCTCCGCGAGCGCCTCCGACATCGCGCTCCCCAATACGCCGTTGCCGCCGATGACGACGGACACCGAATTTTCCAAATTAAACATGTCAGCAACCACCCTTCGCGACTAATTTACAACGTTGTAATTTTAATCATAATAGATTAAGCTAGGAGTGTCTAGCATGAAAATAAGAGGCCGGGACTCGCCGGCCATTACCTCTACAATATCCCCTTTAAGGAGCCAAAATATGGTTACGATTAAAGATATCGCGAGCCGGGCGGGGGTCAGCTTCTCCACTGTGTCCAAAGCGTTGCTCGACAATCCGAACATAAAAGCGGCCACAAAGGAACGCATCTGGGAAATCGCAAGGGAGATGGGCTACCAGCCCAATATCGCCGCCCGCAGCCTGGTTTCGAAAAAAACGGGAGCCATCGGCATGATTTGGCCGACGGTCGAGCGAAGCGCGCTTTCTTCCTTGATGACCAAACTAAACGAAGAGCTGGAACTCAGAGGGTATACGACGCTGCTGTCCGTTAGCCGAACGGAAGCCGCGCTGGAGACGTTCAACCGGTTCCGGATGGACGCGGTGCTGCTGTTCGGCGATCGCAGCGGCAGCGCGGACCGTGTCCAGACGCCGATACTTGTCTATGGAGCGGCCGGAACGCATCCTTACTCCACCGTCGACGTCAACAGGGGACAGGCCATCCGGCTCGCCGTAAGGCATCTTGCGGAGCTTGGCCATCGCCGGATCGCTTATATCGGAGATCCGCAAGGCGACGACCCCATGCAAACGGCGAAGATCGAGGCGTTCCTGGGCGAGTGCGCGAAGCTGGGGCTTGCGGCCAAGCGGGACGAAGTGCTTCGTATCGAAGGTCTGGAGACGCACGACGGCTATATCGCGGCACAAGCCATGTTCGGCTGGGAGGAGAGGCCGTCGGCCGTCATCAGCGGAGGCGTCGACCTGACGCGCGGCATATACCGCGCCGCGCGCGAAAGCGGCATTCGCGTGCCGGAGATGTTGTCGGTTGTCAGCTATGACAACCTGCCCGGCATGGAGGATCTCGACGTGCCGACCACGGCGGTCGGCGTCTCCGTGGCCGCGATCGCCTCCGTCATCGCCGAAGCGCTGCAGAAGCAAATCGACGAACCGAATTCCCTGCAATCGATTTCGCTGGAGCCGGAGCTCGTCGTGCGGCTATCTTCGGCGGCGATTGTCAGGCGACAATTCCGAGCGGATGAATAACGGAAAGACTGCCGATTGTCGGAGCCGACGCGGATTCTTCTCTTATTTACAAGAATAGCCTCCAAGGGCGTGACCTGACCGGCCGCGACCCTTGAAGGCTATTATTGCAAGTAACGCATCCGCATTAAGCGGAATCTCCGCTCGCGGCTTCCTTCTTGTCCGCATCCCGTCCGATGCCCAGCTTCCGGATGAGCGGCTTTAGCGTGAGGCCTTGCACGATCAGCGAGAACAGGACAACGCTGAATGCCAGCACGAGCACGTCGTCGCGCCCTTCGAAGCCATGCGGCAAACTGAGCGCCAGGGCAATGGACAGGCTGCCCTTGAGACCGCCCCAATTCAGGAGCATTTTCCATGAGGTCGGGAACCCCTTCAGCGTCTGCAAGCTGGCGAACGTCGCGATCGTCCGGCTCGCCAGCACGACTACGATGGCCAGCACGATGATCCCGAACTTGTCGGTGAAGTCGATATTGCGGATTTCGAGACCGATCATCAGGAAGATCAGCGAATTCGCGATCAGCGTCACGACGTCCCAGAACGTGTTGATGTTCAAGGAGGTTGTCTCCGACATGCCGATCCGTTTGCCGTAGCTGCCGAAGATCAGCCCGCTGACGACAACCGCGATGACTCCGGACACATGGAATTGCTCCGCGATGAAGTAACTGCCGAAGAACAGCAGCGCCGAGAAGGCGATCTCGAGCGGATAATCATCGTACAACCGGATGAGCTGCGAGAACAGGTAGCCGAGTACGGCTCCGACGGCAATGCCGCCCAAGACGAATCTCAGGAACAGCAGGACGCCTTCGCCTACGCCCGCCCAGCCCATCTCCACGTAAGTCAGCAAGTAGATGGACGAGATTTGGAACAGCACGACCGCGATGCCGTCATTGAACAACGACTCGCCTTCGATAATCGCGACCATTTTTTTCGGAACGCCGAGCGATTTGAAAATGGAGATGACGCTGATGGGATCCGTGGCGCTCATCAGTGCCGCGAACGTAAACGCGACCGCGAGCGGCAAATCCAGCAGGTAGTAAGCTCCGGCGGCGATCAAGCCGAACGACAGGAGCGTGCCGATGAAGGCGAGTCCGAGCACCGGCTTGCTTTGCTCTCTAAGCTGGCTGAACGGCAGCTTTAAGGTCGCGTCGCCGAGCAGGATCGGCAGGAATAACGAAATGATGATGGACTGGAATACGTCCGACTGCGTGATGTATGCTTCCGCATCCTCCATGAACGGTATGTGAAAGATCCCGAGCAACAGCCCGACTAGCACCAGCGCGACGGAGTAGGGCCAATTGATCTTTTTCGAGACGGCGATGACCCCGACCGACACGGCCAGCAGAATCAGAATTTGAATGAACGTTTCGTTAAAATGATGCATCTTCGTTTAATCCCCCCGTATAAGCTTAGGCGGCTGACTGCAGCCGCCCTTCCCGATTATACAGGAGGCTGGCGGAATTTGGAATTATTACTCTCCGGGCAGCACCGTCTTCGCGATTCTCGCGTCGAGCGCCTCGTAATCGGAGTAACGGATACGTTCGTACAGCTCCTTGCGGGTCTGCATGTCGCCGATCGAAGCGACTTGGGTGCCCGCGCGCGCGAGCTCGGCGAACAACCGCTCGTACGCCTTGGCCGCCACGCGCAGCGACGATACGGGATAAATGACCAAGCGGAAGCCCCAGTCGGCGAATTGTTGGGCCGTATAATATGGCGTCCGGCCGAACTCCGTCATATTGGCGAGCAACGGAACGTTGATGGACTCCCCGAATTGCCGAAACTCGGCCTCTCCCTCCAGCGCCTCGGGGAAAATCGCGTCCGCGCCCGCCTGAACGTACAGGTTAGCCCGCTCGAGCGCGGCTTCCAGCCCCTCCGCGCTTCGCGCATCCGTGCGCGCCACAACGTATAAGGTCGGAGACGCCTCCTTGATCGCGCGAATCTTGTGCGCCATCTCCTCCGCCCGGATCAGCCGCTTTCCGTTCAGATGTCCGCATTTTTTCGGCATGTCCTGATCCTCGATTTGAACGGCGGCCGCCTTGGCCTCCGTCATCTCTTTGGCCGCCCTCGCGACGTTGAGCACGCCGCCGTAGCCGGTGTCGATATCGACGAGCACGGGCAGACCGGTCGCGCGGACAAGGTCCCGCGCGCGCTCCGCCACTTCGTTGCCGTAGATCAACCCCAAATCGGGCAACCCCCGGCTGGCCGTATAGGCCGCGCCGGATAAGTACAAGGCGCTGAAGCCGCTTGACTTGGCTACTCTTGCCGACATGCCGTCATGCGCCCCCGGAAGCTGCAAGATGGGGCCGTTCGCCGCCAGCAGCCTGAACCGCTCGGCAAGCTCCCGTTGGCTTGGCTCTTCCTCCACTAACCATGACATACGCCTCGCCCCCTCCCTCAGACCCTAAGCTTGACTCAGAATGTTTTAAGCATTTCGAAAACAATAGAATGATTGTACGGTTCATTCAAAAATCCGGATTCCAGACACATCGAACGGAGAAAATGAGTTTCAAAGCAGCCGATACATCACCTGCAAAACCTACATTTACATTGAAATACCATGCCCGTTTCAGGGAGATTGCCTGCAAAACCTGCACTTATATTTCAATCAAACCGCTCGATTTCCCAAAAAGCATAAATTTAAATGTACATTCTGCATGTAGCGACGTTCATAAGGGACCTAGAGAACAGATAACTGTACTTCTTGCATGTAAAGAGTCGGTTGAAAAGTCAACTTCATCATTAGAAACATATAATATCCGTTTATTTTGAAGTGTTGTGGGTCAAGCATAACCTCTGTACCAGAACTAGCCATGTCCCCGTCCAATCAAATAACGAACATGGCCATAAATGCCGTGACCGGCATCCGCTCCAGCCGCTCGAGATCAAAGCCTGCCTCCATCATGGCGGCGGTTCGCTTGCGGGGGAACCTCGTAAGCAAGTTGCTTTCGCATTTCGATATGACCTTGGGAAGCCCCTCCTCCCGCCGCCTCCGATGGCCGATGGGATATTCGCAGACGAGCTTCTCCGTCTCGGTACCGTCCTTGAACCTGATCCGCAAAGCGTTCGCGATGGAGCGTTTGTCCGGGTCGAGGTAGTCCCGGCTGTATCCCTCGTCATGCTCGACGGTCATCTTATCCCGCAGCGCGTCGATTCGGGGATCCGCGGCGGCCTCGTCCTCGTAGTGCTCCGCCGTCAGCGTTCCGTGGATCAACGCCGCCGCCACCATGTATTGCAGGCAATGATCCCGGTCGGCCGGGTTGTGCAGCGGTCCATTTTTGTCGATGATTCGAATGGCGGACTGATGCGTCGTTATCGTGACCTCCGCGATGTCGCCGAGACGATCTCGAACGGTCTCGTGGAGCGCGAACGCGCATTCCACCGCCGTCTGCGCGTGGAATTCGGCGGGGAACGATATTTTGAAGAGGACGTTCTCCATGACGTACGTGCCGAGCGGGCGCGCCAGAGCAAGGGGCCGACCCTTGAACAGCACATCCTGGAACCCCCATTTTTCGGCCGTCAGCGGCGTTTCGTAGCCCATCTCCCCGTTCAGCGCCATCAGCGCGTGGCGCACCGCGCGGCTTGTCGCGTCTCCGGCCGCCCAGCTTTTGCGGGATCCGGTATTGGGAGCGTGCCGATAGGTCCGCAGAGCGCCGCCGTCAAGCAAGGCGTTGGATAACGCCCCTTCGATCTCCCCCGCGGATCCCCCGAGCAGGGCCGTTGCAACAGCTGTTGACGCAATCCGCACGAGCAGCACATGGTCGAGCCCCACGCCGTTGAACGAATGGTTAAGCGCGAGCACGCCTTGAATTTCGTGCGCCTTGACCGCGGCTTCGAGCACGTCCCGCATCGTCAGCGAAGCGCCTCCCTCGGCGAGCCTTGCCCGGCTGACGTAATCCGCGACGGCGAGGATGCTCCCGAGATTGTCGGAGGGATGACCCCACTCCGCTGCGAGCCAGGTATCGTTATAATCCAGCCAGCGGACGAGCGTGCCGATGTTAAACGCCGCATGTACGGGATCGAGCTCGTATCTCGTACCCGGCACCCTCGCCCCGCCGGGCAGGAAGGCGCCGGGTACGATGGGCCCGATATGCTTGGCGCACTCGGGAAACCGGAGCGCGAGCATCGCCGTGCCCATGGAGTCCATCAGCACGTATTGCGCGATTCGAAGCGCCTCCTCGCTCTCTACTTTATACTCGGCGGCGTAAGCCGCGATCTCCTTCAGCAACCGGTCTGTCGCCATCGGTTTCATTCCCCCTTTTGGCATCGCGTATCTACATTATGCCAGTCGTTTTCGCTTCCAGCGGTACCGACTATGGTCGAAGCCCTCTCGGTCCGGTGTACCGGACTCGCGGCCGGAACAGCCGATTGCGGCCATGCTGTTCGATCACGTGCGCGCATAGGCCGGCCGTCCGGGCGGCGAGAAACACGGGCGTGAACAACGGAACCGGAATGCCAAGCAGCGCGTAGACGGGCGCGGCGTAATAGTCCAAATTGGGGAACAACCCCTTTTCCCGCTTCATGAGCGCCTCTACCGCATCGCAGACGTCGTACAGGTCCATGCAGCCCTTAGCCGCTGCCAGCTGCGCCAGCGCCTCCTTCATCAGCATCGCCCGGGGATCCGGCTTCTTCATGTAGACCCGGTGGCCGAACCCCATGATCCGCTCCTTGCGCGCCAGCTTGCCCAGCATGATCGTCTCAAGCTCGCCCGCCGTCCCCGCTTCGCCCAGCATCTCCATGACGGCTTCGTTCGCCCCGCCGTGCAGGTTGCCCTTAAGGGAAGCGACGGCGCCCGCCACCGCTCCGTACATGTCCGACATCGTGGAAGCAATGACCCGCGCGGCGAACGTCGAATTAGGCAGCTCATGCTCGCTGTAGGCGATAAGCGACTGGTCGAATATCCGCTCCTCCAGCGGATCCGGCGCTTTCCCGGTCAGCTTGTGGAGGAAGCCGCCGGCGTACGTGGCTTCGGCATGCGGCTCTATGACTGGGAGCCCCGTCAGCAGCCGATGGCCGTCCGCCACGAGCGCGGGGACCTTGGCAAGCAGCCTGACCGCCTTGCGGCCGTTCGCTTCGGGCGAGTGATCGTCCAGCTCACCGTCAAAGCCGGCAAGCGCGGATACCCCCGTCCGCAAGACGTCCATGCGGTGACTGCTACCCGGCAGCTTGCCGATGATGTCGTAAACCGCCGGAGCGACGGCGCCTTCGGCCTTCAAGCTTCGCTCCAGCTCGGACTTCCCGGCGGAATCCGGCAGCCGGCCGTCCAGCAGCAGACCCGCTACTTCTACGTACGTTACTTTTCGCGCAAGCTCGATGAGATCGTAGCCGCGCAGCACGATTTGTTCGTTTTCCACGTCGAGGTAAGAGATGGACGTTTCGCTTGCCAATACATTCTCGAGACCGGGCACATATTGGTCGTCCGCCATAATGACATCACGCTCCTCTCTTCTTAGGAAGATGGTTCGGTGAGTACGCTTCGCAAGCGCTAATAGTCCGCCGAGCACTGGGCCGCTTTCCGTTACATGTTGCGCCGGTACTGCCCTCCCGCCTCGAACAAGGCAGCCGTCATCTGGCCCAGCGAGGCATGCCGCACCGTTTCCATCAGCACCTCGAACACGTTGCCGCCCGAAAGCGCCGTTTGCTTCAACCGCTCCAAGGCGACCTGCGCTCCGGATGCATGTCTGGCGTGAAAGGCACGCAGGTGGGTCAGCTGCGTCTCCTTCTCCTCCGTCGTGGAACGGGCCAGCTCCGGCTCGGCCGCAAGGATCCCCTCGGGATTCGGGTTCAGAAACGTATTGACCCCGACGATGGGAAGCTCGCCGGAGTGCTTGAGGCTTTCGTACAGGAGCGACTCTTCCTGAATCCGGCCGCGTTGATAGCCCGTATCCATCGCCCCTAATACGCCTCCCCTCAGATGGATGCGCTGCAGCTCGTCGAACACCGCTTCTTCGACGAGATCGGTCAGCTCATCGATGATAAAAGCGCCTTGCAGCGGATTCTCGTTCCGCGCGAGGCCGAATTCCTGGTTAATGATGAGCTGTATCGCCATCGCCCTCCGCACGGAGTGCTCCGTAGGCGTCGTGATCGCTTCGTCGAAGGCGTTGGTATGCAGCGAATTACAGTTGTCGTAGACGGCGAGCAGCGCTTGCAGCGTCGTGCGGATATCGTTGAAGTCCATCTCCTGAGCATGCAGCGAGCGGCCGGAGGTTTGGATATGGTACTTCAGCTTCTGGCTGCGTTCGTTGCCGCCGTACTTCTCCTTGATGACCGTGGACCAGATGCGCCTCGCGACGCGGCCCATGACGGCATATTCGGGATCGAGTCCGTTGCTGAAGAAGAAGGAGAGATTGGGAGCGAAGTCGTCGATGGCCATCCCCCGGCTCAAATAATATTCGACGTAGGTAAAGCCGTTGGCCAGCGTGAACGCCAGCTGAGAGATAGGGTTGGCTCCGGCCTCGGCGATATGGTACCCGCTGATGCTGACCGAATAATAATGGCGCACCCCGTGATCGATAAAATATTGCTGAATGTCCCCCATCATCTTAAGGGCGAATTCGGTCGAGAAAATGCAGGTGTTCTGTCCCTGGTCCTCCTTCAAAATATCCGCTTGCACCGTACCGCGTACCGTCCTAAGCGTCCACGCCCGCAGCTGCTCCGCCTCCGATTCGTCCGGCTCCCGCTCATGCTCGCGGACGAACTTCTCCAGTTGCTGGCGAATGGCCGCGTTCATGAACATGGCGAGCAAGATCGGCGCCGGCCCGTTGATCGTCATCGACACGCTGGTCGACGGATCGCACAGGTCGAAGCCGCGAAACAGCGTCTCCATATCGTCGAGGGTGGGGACGCTGACGCCGCTGTTGCCGATTTTGCCGTAAACGTCGGGCCGCTCGCCAGGGTCATGGCCGTACAGCGTGACGCTGTCGAACGCCACGGACAGCCGCTTGGCCTCGTCATGCCGGCTCAAATAATGAAACCTTAGGTTGGTGCGCTCAGGCGTCCCTTCTCCCGCGAATTGCCGCTTCGGCTCTTCGTCGCGCCGCTTGAACGGGAAAACGCCGGCCGTATACGGCGGCCGTCCCGGCACGTTCTCCATGAGCAGCCAGCGCAGCAAATCGCCCGGGCACGAGTAACGGGGCAAGGCGATCCGCGGAATGGACAAACCGGATAGCGACGTTTCGTGCAAGGAGGGGGAGGCGGCTCCGCCGAGGCCGGTGTTCGCCGCGGGCTGCCGATATGCGGCCTGTATCGCCGGCCACTCGTCCAGCAGAGACTTGCAAGCGGGATGTTGCCGGCGCTCCAGCTCCGCCGCCATCTCTTCCAGCAGCTTCGCGGCTTGCGCGGTGGAAGCCTGGACGGGCGCGATTTGCGAGGCTTCGGCTTGCGGCGAGGTCGAGCCAGAGGCGCTTGCGTGCCGCGAGGTTGACGGCATCGGCGGGATCGGCTGCGTCAACGTCGAAGGCTCATCACTGCTCGCGCTGCTCCGAGTCTCATCGACTTGCCGTACCAGCTTCGGCGGCTCCGCATCGTTCGCGCGACTCCGAGCCTCCTCGCTCAATAGCGCAAGCGTCCCCCTTACGCTCCCAATCCGTCTCGCCAGCTCCGCCTGCTCCTCCACAAAGGCTTTGCGCTCCCGCACCGTCCGGACGATTTCGCCCAAGTAGCCGATTCGCTCCCGAGGAATGATCGAGGACGCGACCGACACCTTTGGCTCCGCATCCGCCGCTTGGCCAGCCCCGCGCCGGGGCAGCCTGGCAGCGGCCTCCGCAATGCCGCGGAACAACGCGTTGGTGCCGGCATCGTTGAATCGGCTCGCGATCGTTCCGTACACGGGCAGGCCGTCGTCCGGCGTGCCTGCCAGCCCGCGGCTGCGGCGGAGCTGCTTGCGCACGTCGCGCAGCGCGTCCTCCGAGCCGGCGCGGTCGAACTTGTTGATGACGACCATGTCCGCGTAATCGATCATGTCGATTTTCTCCAGCTGGGACGGTGCCCCGTATTCGCTCGTCATCACGTACACCGCGATATCGCAGAGCGCCGCGATCGCCGAGTCGCCTTGGCCGATGCCGCTCGTCTCGACGATGATCCACTCATAGCCTGCCGCCTTCGCCAGCTCGACCGCGTCCGACGTCGTATCGCTCAGCTCCTTGCCCGAGCCGCGCGTCGCCATGCTCCGCATGTACGTGCGCGGTCCGCCGATCGCGTTCATCCGGATGCGGTCGCCGAGCAGCGCGCCGCCCGTCTTCCGCCTCGTCGGATCGACGGAGATGACGGCGATGCTCCCTTGCGGATACTGGCGCAAATAGCGGCGTACGAGCTCGTCGGTCAGGGAGCTTTTGCCCGCGCCTCCCGTACCGGTTATGCCGATGACCGGCACGACCCGGAGGCGCGAGTCCCCAATGCCCTCAAGCATCGAATCGGTTGCTCCATGGCCAGACTCGGCGGCCGTGATCAGGCGAGCAAGGGCGCCGGGATCTCCCTTGCGCAGCTGCTCCAGCTCTTGCTTCGCGTCCCTTGCAGGGGCCTCGTAATCCGCATCGCGCAGCATCCACTTAATCATGCCGCCAAGGCCAAGCGAGCGGCCGTCCTCCGGGGTGAAGATTTTGGACACGCCATAAAGGTGCAGCTCCTCGGCCTCGGCCGGGGTAATGACGCCGCCCCCGCCGGCAAAAATCCGTATATGCGCCGCCTCCCGCAAGCGGAGCAGATCGACCATGTACGATAGAAACTCGACATGGCCGCCCTGGTACGAGCTGACCGCGATCGCCGCCGCATCCTCTTGCACGGCCGCTAGCACGATTTCCTCCGCCGAGCGATTGTGACCGAGATGAATGACCTCCGCCCCCTCAGCCTGGAGCAGGCGCCTGATCATATTAATGGAAGCGTCATGGCCGTCGAACAAGGAGGAGGCCGTGACGAACCGGATCGGCTTATCGCGTCGAGACGGAGCTGCGTGACTTTGCGAAGTATCCCTGGCCATGCGTCCCCCTCCTTATCCGCCTTCCTTGACCATGTGCTTAAAAATAACGAGCCGCTGAATCTCGTTCGTCCCTTCGTAAATCTGGGTCACCTTGGCGTCCCGGAACAGCCGCTCCGCCGGATATTCGCGCATGTAGCCGTAGCCGCCGAGAATTTGAATGGCTTCCGTCGCGCAGGCCATCGCGGTGTCGGAGGCAAACCGCTTCGCCATCGAAGCCTCTTTGCCGCAAGGCAGCCCCTTCGACCGGAGCGCCGCCGCTTGATAGACAAGCAGCCGCGCCGCTTCGATCGAGGTCGCCATGTCAGCCAGCTTGAAGGCGATGGCCTGATGGCCCGAGATCGGCTTGCCGAATTGGCGGCGCTTGCCCGCGTAGTCGAACGCGCAGTCCAGCGCGGCCTCGGCGATGCCGAGCGCCTGCGCGGCGATGCCGATCCGGCCGGCATCCAGATGCTTCAGCGCGATGCGAAAGCCGTCTCCCTCGCGACCGATCAAGTTTTCTGCCCGCACCTCCGCGTTCTCGAATACGAGCTCCGTCGTGCTGGAGCCGTGCAAACCGAGCTTTTTCTCGCGTTTCCCTGCCGTCAGTCCCGGCGTGCCCTTCTCCACGACGAAAGCGGAAATCCCTTTGACGCCTTTGGTCCGGTCGGTCACCGCGAACGTAATGTACGAATCGGCGTAGCCTCCGTTGGTAATAAACGTTTTGGTCCCGTTCAGCAGGTAACGGTCTCCTTGCTTCACCGCCGTCATCCGGATGCTGGCGGAATCCGAGCCCGCGCTCGGCTCCGTCAGGGCGAACGCGCCAAGCGCCTCGCCGGTCGCTAGCTTCGGCACGAATCGGAGACGTTGGCTTTCGTTGCCGTCGTGCAGGATGGGGCTCGTGCCGACGGAGCTATGCACGGACAGGATGACGCCGACGGCGGCGCTTATTCGCGAAATTTCATGGATCGCGATTATGCCCGACAGATAATCCGCCCCCGCGCCGCCATACTTCTCCGGAACGGCGATCCCCATCAATCCGAGTCCGCCCATGGCGCGAACGAGCTCCAGCGGGAATTCGTCCTTCTCCTCCATCGCGGCGACGCGCGGGGCGATTTCGTTTCTCGAGAAATCCTTGACCATGGCGCGCAGCGCTTCCTGCTCGCTCGTGAGTGGCAGCAGCATGACATCCACTCCCTCTGCCGTTTCATGTTGATGCTTTCACCGCACGTCATTGGTAAGAATAAAAGCCTCTGCCCGACTTCTTGCCAAGCCAACCGGCTTGCACGTATTTGCGCAGCAGCGGGCAAGGGCGATACTTGGGGTCGCCGAAGCCCCGGTGCAGCACCTCCATTATCGCGAGACAGGTATCGAGCCCGATCAGATCCGCCAGCGCGAGCGGTCCCATGGGATGCCGCATGCCTAGCTTCATGATGTCATCCACCCCTTCGGGAGCAGCCACGCCCTCGTACACGCAAAAGATCGCCTCGTTAATCATCGGCATCAAGACGCGGTTGGAGACGAAGCCCGGACTATCGCCCGCTTCCACCGGCGTCTTGCCTAGCTGCTTAGTGAAATCTTCGACACTCAGATAGGTTTCATCCGAAGTCGCCAGACCTCGAACCAGCTCCACAAGCGGCATGACGGGCACCGGGTTCATAAAATGAATGCCCACGACACGGTCCGGCCTCCCCGTTGCCGCCGCCAGCTCCGTAATGGGAAGCGCGGACGTGTTGCTCGCAAGAATCGCGGATTCCGAGATCATGCCGTCCAGCCGACCGAAAAGCTCCAGCTTCGCTTCGAGATTTTCGACGATCGCCTCGATGACCAGCTCCGCGCCGGCTGCGTCGCCAAGGTCCGAGGCGATGGCGATGCGTCCCAGCACCGCGCTTGCTTCGGCTTCGCTCTTTCTCCCTTTCGCGACATCCCGATCCGCTTGTCTGCGCAAGCCCGCAAGACCCGCCTGCGCCCGCTCCGGCAACAGATCGTGGAGCAGCACCTCCACGCCCGCTTCCGCTGCCGTCGCCGCGATGCCGCTTCCCATCTGTCCTGCTCCAACCACCATTAATCGCGCGATGCCCACCTTCGTCCCTCCTTTCACCCGCCTTTTGCCACCTCGATCAGCACCGCGTCCCCCTGCGCCGTCCCGCTGCAGATCGCGGCCACGCCAAGTCCGCCTCCGCGTCGACGCAGCTCCATGATGAGCGTCAACAGAATCCTCGCTCCGCTCGCCCCGATGGGGTGTCCAAGCGCGACGGCTCCCCCGTTCACGTTCACCCTCTCCATATCGCAGCCAAGGAGACGGCCGCTCGTCAGCGCAACCGCCGCAAACGCTTCGTTAATCTCGAACAAATCGATATCCTCGATCCGGCGGCCGGTCTTCGCGAGCAGCCTCTGAACGGCCGCGGCCGGGGCCGTCGCAATGTATGGCGCCTCCAGCGCCGACTCCGCCTGGCCGAGGATGCGCGCAAGCGGCCGAAGGCCGAGCTCGCTCGCTTTGACTTCCGACATAAGCACGAGCGCCGCCGCTCCGTCGTTCACGCCCGGCGCGTTGCCGGCCGTTATGGTGCCATCCGCCGCGTAGACGGGCGGTAGTCGGGACAACGCATCCGCATTTGTAGAGCGCCTCGGAGCCTCGTCTAGATCGACGATGGCTGTCGTCCCCTTTGGACCTGGGACCGCGATGGGAACAATCTCCTCGCCAAGCCGACCTTCGTCGGCGGCGCGTACCGCCAAGCGGTGGCTGCGTAGCGCCCATTCGTCTTGGTCTTGCCTGGTAACGTTGTATTCTCGCGCGACGTTGCTCCCGTGCACCGCCATATGAACCCCGTCGAACGGACAATGCAGTCCGTCGTGAATCATCAGATCGACCGCCGTCCCGTTTCCCATTCGTTCTCCCCAGCGCAGCCCCGGCAACGCGTACACCGCCCGGCTCATGCTCTCCATCCCGCCCGCCGCCACGATGTCCGCATCTCCCGCGCGGATGATCTGATCGGCCATCGTAATCGCGCGCAAGCCGGACGCGCAAACCTTGCCGACGGTCTCCGCGGACGTCTCCCAAGGCAGTCCGGCCAGACGCGCCGCTTGCCTCGCGGGATTCTGACCCGCTCCGCCTTGCAGAGCCATGCCCATAACCGTTTTGTCCACCTGTTCCGGACGAACGCCAGCGCGTTTTAACGCCTCCTTAATGGCTTCGCCCCCGAGCCTCGCGGCTGGCACTTCTTTCAGCGCGCCTCCCAGCTTGCCGAACGGCGTTCTCGCTCCGCTGACGATGACGGTTCCAGACGCCATGCTGCCATCCCCTCTCGCCTTGCTCTTGCTGACATGCTGTCTATATCGGGATCCCTCTCTTTATTCATACTTATGTAAGCGAACACAGCAACATGAATTGTACGAGCAAGCCATTCGGCTAACCGTGTGGCGTAACCGTTCGGCAAAAAAATAGCGGCAGCCCTAGACATGGATCATGTCTTGGACTGCCGCTGCTTCAGTAGGCGAGAAGATATTTGTAATAAGCCGGGAACTCCCGCACGATGGAGTACATGTCCCTAAACTCAAAGAATTGGGCATGAGCCGCGTGCACTGCTTTTAGATCCATTTTTCTAAACGCCAGTTTGGTCCTCGACACATGGAAGTATTGAGTGATGACCATAGCGGACTCTAATTGCCGTTCATCCATGATCTTGCTTGCATTTTGGGCGGTCATATACGAGTTGTAGCCGTCGTGATCCTCTACGATTTTGTCATGGGGCACCCCTCTATCGACCAAATAATCTTTCATCGCCGCCGCCTCGTCGTAGCCTTCCTTGCCCATCCCGCCGCTCACGATGATAAACGTAAAATAGCCCTCTTCGAACAATTGAACGGCCCGATCCAGCCTTGCTTGCAAACGCTCGGAGGGCTGCCCGTCCGCCTCTACTTTATTGCCGAGAACGACGGCTGCGTCAACGGGCTCCAATTCGTCATTCAACCCGTCTATGAGGATAAACGCCGTGTGAACGACAAACCAGACGACCACACATAAAGCGCCGAACCACAAGCGCTTCATCAGTACGGAATTCATTCTACCACCTGCCTCTTGCTAATTAATCGATGCTGCTAGGATCATCCTTTGCCGATGCCTCGTTTGCTTCCGCCTCGCTGCTCCGAAGCCGGCTCGTAAAATCCGCAAGCGCATGGGAAATCCGCTTTTTCGGGTGCATGACTAGCTGAAGCTTTAACCTTATTTCGTGGTGAGCAAAAGGCAGAACCGCCAGCTCCCCTCGCCGAGAACCGCCAGCTCCCCTCGCCGAATTTCATCCTTAGCCGCCATATGAGGCAAAATCGCGATACCTTCGCTGGCCGTTAAGCAACGTTTAATCGCTTCAGGACTCCCAAGCTCGAGACCGACTCGGTATTCGATCCCGTTGGCGCGCAGCACCTTCTCCAGCATAATCCGGTAGTTGCAGCTTTCCTCGCTCATGAACCACTCCCTGCCCGCCAGATCCCGCAGCTCTACCTTTTCGAGAGAGGCAAGCGGGTGGAGCGGATTGACGACGAGTACGAGCCGCTCTTCCCGCAGCGCTGTCCATTGAAGCAGCGAATCCGTTGAATCAACTCATTAGCGAGCTGGGCCTTTCTCGGAATTGGCGAGTGTAATTAAGCTGCCGTTATGTTTTATTTTTTAGAATGAATCGAGCATATGGGGTAGGAGCTCGTTCAGCAAATCGTACGCTTCATGAAGCACTTCAACTTCGGCTCCGTCATTGTATCGCGTATTCAGTTCCGCAATATAATGCAGTTCATTCACCGTTGCATAGTCCGGGGCGTATATCGCGGCATCCTTGAATATTTTCGGATCGAGCTTGAAGGTCAACATCTCTATAGGCGCCAACGAATCATAATGGCGAATATAGGCTTTAAGCTGATCGGATACTTCCGTTAAACGTGTTAGATGCGAAGGGTCGTCTGCCGTCTTCTTTGCTATTATTGATAATTGAAGTGCTCGGATCATCCTTTTAAAAACAATACTTCTTTTTCCAAATTATATCATATCTTTCATTGACACATTTGCCGTAACGTTGCTATACTTTGTGACATTACATAACCCGATTATTTTTGTCGGAATTATTCCTATGACGGAGGTCAAGCCCATGAAACGCACAACCTTATCCAGCACCAAGCTGCTTGCGGCCTTTTTGCTCTCTTCCTCTCTAGTATTTACGCAAGCCACCGCGTTTGCGGCAACGCCGGCACCAGTCGCAACGACTGCACAAGCGGCACAATCCACGATTTCGGGACAGGACGGAGCAGCACAGTATCATCAATTTCTCCAAGAGAAATATGATATCGAGCTGCTCGGAAAAGTAACGAAAGGACAGCTCATTACGGCCGTCGCTGACATTTTCGACTACGTGCCATCGGGCAAAGAGGTCTCGTTCACGGACTTGAATGAGGATCAGCCGCTATTCGAAGCCGCTTCCGCATTGTACGAGCAGGGGATTCTGACCGGTCCGTCCGTCCAGGGAGACGAAGCCTTAACGAATTATGTAGCAGTCGCGATCGCGCTGCGCGCCGCGGATCTCAAGGAGCTTGCGCTGTCTTACCCGGCGGCGAAAGCCGATGCCGTTCTTGCCGAGCTTCACGTGAAGAAAGGAACGCTTAGCCAGAGAGCCGCGCAGGATGTTGCGGCCGCGGTCGACTCCGGCCTGCTTCCGGCGAATCTAGGCGAAGGCTTCAAGCCGAATGCTCCGGCCAGCGAGGAGCTTATTCACACCTTGCTCGGACAAGTACTTATCGCGAAGGGGCTCTACAAACAATATATCGGCTATACCGGCGATTCCGATATTTACGCTAAGCTTACTACCGCATATAACACATCGGATTTATTTGAAGCTCCTAAGCTGCAGGGTTTGATGAAAGAAGCGCTCGAGCAGGAGCTTGTTACCGGCTACAATATCAAGGACACTCGTTATGACGCCAACTTTATTGAATCGCTGTCGCTCATTTACGGACATTCCGACTTCAAGCACGCCATTCAATTAATCGGACTTCTGCGCAGCGAAGGGATCGACGCGAAAGTGCAGTTCGAGCCCAAAACGTCCGCCTTCCTATTCCTAGCCGAGTGGGGCGATCCGGGTCCGAATGTCGTGCAAATCGAAAACGGCAACTATATCGCCTTCGCCAAAGAATACGATCTTGCGTTCGAATTTGCTGACGAAGCGGATAAGGCGGCGTTCGACGGCATCATCGAGAAATTCGCGAAGAAAAATGCCGCAGACCAACAAGGACTGATCTACGGCTCCTGGTGGCAGCCGCTGTACTACTCCAATACCGAGATTGGCAACTACGAGAAAATTACGAACAATTTGGTTTCCGACCCGGACAGCACCTTCACGGTGAATCCGTTCTCGCTGAACGAGGATTCCGAGAAGGTCGTCGAAGGCCTTAAAGCGATCGACCCTAAAGCCATCATTACGCCGTTCCAGTTCTGGGTAGACAAACCATTCTTCCGTTATTTGCACGGAGAATCCGTATAACTTTTCAATATCCTGACAAAAGCCTTCCTCGACAGCACCGTTGCTGTCGAGGAAGGCTTTTTATTGCGCTAGCCGCGCTGCATCTCGCAAAAAACGCGGTCAAAACGCCGCTTCGCGAGGTCGTCCTCCCGGATCCAAAAATAAACGCGGCCAACGTCACGTCCCCAAACATGATCCCGGTTGTCTTTGCCTTGCAATCGAGCTGCATATCTTGTCGAACTATCCGTTCGTTCGTTTTCCCGCATGCCACTCGAGAGCAAGCTGCTCCAACTCCGTGACAAAGGCTTTTTTGGCCGGACTATAATCGCTTGTCACCTCGAAACGCTCCGCTAGTCCTTCTTTAAATCTACTGTATCTTGCAGCTTCTTCGGAATGGCTTCTCAAATAGTCTCTTAAAATCAGATGCCTCCCGATTTGAGGATGATCTACTTGATAGAAATGAATATGGTGGGTTCTGTTCTCCCCGCCTTTACGAAACAGCCTTCTTCCCGGAATCCCCCAGTCGCCGGCAACGTCATACCCAAGGGCGGACATTCTATCGTTAAACAAATCGACATGGCTTATATCTTTAACTATACCCATCATGTCGATGACGGGCTTGGCTTTCATTCCGCGAACGGAGGTGCTTCCGAAGTGCTCGAACGAAAGAATCTCATCCTCGAAAATAGACGTCAGAAAGTCCGCTTCTTCTTGAAAAAGCCTCGTCCAACCCTCGTTGTATTCGCTTAATCTGATTCTCATAGCATGCCTCCTATCCCAATATTCGTTGGAATGACTGAATGCACTTACCGCCTGGGGAATCCAAAACCGCAAACCTGATTTCCGCGAACATTTTACCTATTCCCTCATCCTCCAGCAACTCGCGCCACCATTCGGCTACTTTTAATGGATCGTTTTTAAAAACGCCGCAGCCAAACGCTCCCAATATAAGATGCTGGTCTCCCATCCCGGCGAAAATGGCCAGAGCTAGACGCATACGGTTTTTCATGACAGCCTCCGCTTTGTGAAGGTCCTCTCCCTTTAACACTACCTCTCCGTAATTCACGGCGGGCAGCGTTAGTACCGAAGCCCGAAATGGGCGATCTATCAGCCGGAAATTCTCGTCCCGAAAAAACACCACTTCCGGAGAGTAAATGGCATGGTCGGTATACATCATGGAGCCGAAAGAACGGTTGGCTTCATAGTAGCTCTCGTTCTGCAGCAGCGTCATGTAGAGGCCGCTTGACGAGGCAAGGCTTTCCTCTTGAGCCATTGCTCCATTCAAGAAACCTCCACCGGGATTCTTGGCGCTGGCGAAATTCAATACTCCAATCTTTTCCGTTACCGATTCCGCGAATTCCCTAGTTGCCTTAACGGTCGGCTCGTTCTTTACCGATAAAAAAGCTTGTTCTGCTCCAGTCAACATGGTTAGAGAACGTACGTATTCCATTCCCTCTTGTGGTGTAATTAGTCGACTTCCTTTCTCGGATCTTTGCTGCATCTCTTTTATCTCGACTTTTCGACCACCAACCTCATATACGCCTTGACGTTGAATTTCCAACGTTTCCTTTGCGATTTTTCTGCGATTCATCCCTTTTCCTCCTTCCGTCCAATTAAGCCGTCTCGTACTTCCATAAGCGCGAATCCAAGCAAGTTTGTGCTCTGCCATTTCAATGAATCCGTAGCATCGGGATCCTTCTGCGTTAATCCGATTCCTCAGATCCGATCATATGGACTTGCTGTACCGATATAAGTTCGGAACTTTACAATTCCACTTTCTCATATTATTGATTTGATAATATCAATTTAACAATATAAATATAGCAAATTGTATTTCCATAAACAAGGTAATTTTTGATTATAAAAATAAGGAAGCTCGCCGGCTTTAATGACAGCTGGCGAGCTTCCTATGTGTTCAGGATTGCAGTAAAGGAATAACCATATTCCAGGTCTCGGTAGCATCCATAAATCCATCCTTGCCGTCCGAAACGGCCGCGAATAGATGGGTAGGCTGCCCGTTCTGGAAGAGCAGGAAGGGCCTCTCCAGATTGCCCAGCGTTTGCACGGAACCATCGTCCCAAACGACCGTTCTTGAATAGGCCAGCGGATCCTCGTGCAGACTCCACTCCATCCCGTCCTTGGAACGGGCATGAATGCCGCCATACTTCTCCCCGCACAGACTGCCTTCCATATCCTTCGCGATCATGCCGTATCCCTCGGCTGTTCGCCATATGAACGGATCCTCGATATGGAAAGAATCGGGAGGAAAAAGCGGCTGGTCGTTTAATACGCGATAAGGTCCCGCATAATGATCGCCGTACGCCGCGCCGATCGTCATGGGACCATGCCCGTTGCCCTCGTAACGGCGAGCCTTGTAGATCAGCAGCACGGAATCGTCCGGGTGGACGCACGGCGCCGGGTTCGAAGTCAAGAAGCTATCGAATTGGCCGGGACGAACCGGCAGCAGGGGCTCGTCCATTCTGCGCCAGGGCCCGAACACGCTGTCGGATACAGCGAGGCCCACCCGTTTGTTCGACCGCGCGACGATACAACGTGGATCGGTTAATCCAAAGTCTTCGACCGGCTCAACGTCGGCCAGCGGATGGGTCGAACCCATATAAAAAAGCAAATATCTGTCTTTGTGCCTGACGATATGGGGATTATGCGTGCTGCGCCCATCCCAATATTCCGCGCCTCTTGCCGGAAGCACCACTTCGCGGAACGTATAAGGCCCCTCGGGCGTATCCGAATCCGCCCTTACGATCTCCGAGGCTACCATCCATCCCGGGTGCATGGGCAATGTCTTGGGCCATCGCGAGGCGAACATATGGTACCGGCGATCCTCGCCGCGTACGACCGAGCCGCACCATACCCAATATCCCTCCATGCGGAACCCGCCATTCCGTGGAGCCGGGAGTAATCTGTCGAACATAAGACGCACATCCCTTCATCGATTTACAAAAATGCCGCCAAGCTGCCGATATCTTACGGCGGAATGGCGGCACGGCTCATTAATCAGTTGACGCCCATTTTACGGCGCGAGAGGGCCGACGTCGGCCGCGGCGAGCGGCCTGTTATGAACAACCCCGTCCGAATATTCGTCGGCGCCGACATCGGGAGTCGATCGAAGCTGTCCGTCCAGATCGGCCTGCACGAACGCATACGTCCCTGTTGCCGCATTGATCGCCGGACTGGTCCCGGACAGCTTCTGAAGTCCGTTCACCGTAGCGAAGAGCGGGTTGACGTTCCTGATCTCCGCCGAGGTGCGCGACACGCTGCCGATGGTGCTGCCAAATCCAACATTCCCCTGGAACAACGTATTGGTCGTTGCTACCTCGTTATACAGCGTGCCGATCGTATTCCGCACGATATTGTTGGCGACGACGGCATCCTGAGGCGCGTAGGCTTTGCCGGAGCCGATGACGATGCCGGTCGCGCTGTTCACGATCGTGTTGTTGACGATAAGCGCCCGATAGACCTTCCATTGCTTGCGCAAATCCTCGGAACTGGGATTCGACGGATACCCGCCGGTCCCGCCGTCGAAGTCCCCGTTAGGCAAATAGATGGCTTCGCCCGTCAGATTTTCGAAATAGTTGTTATAGATCTTGTGATCGTTGCCGAACATACGAATGCCTTCCTGATCCGACTCCGCACCGTCTCCTAGGAAAAAATTGCCGTATACGCTGTTGTTGTGGCCGTGCCTCAGCGTCAGGCTGCCCTTGGACGTTCGGAACGTATTGAAGCGTACGGTGTTGCTGCTGCTCTTAATGGACACGATTTCCGGTTCGCCGTCGCAATTGTCAAATACATTGTATTGGATCGTATTGTAGCCATGGGAGAGCGAGATGCCGGACAATCCCAGCCTGATCGTCTCCTTGCCGTTGTCCACCCACGGTCCGACATTATGAAAATAGTTGTATTCGATGATATCGTATTGCGAGATTTGTCCCGTGCCGTTCTGTCCCTCGTAAGCGATTAACGGCCCCGTGTCGCTCTTGGGCCCGAAGTCGTTGCGGTCGAACCGGTTATGATGGCTGTTGCTCCCCCGTACCTGGAGCCACATGAGATCGCCGCCCGAGCTCGGAAGCGCGAACGTGTTGCGGGTCGCGCGGATATGGCTAGAGCCTTCCAGCACGAGCGCGGCATTGGTCGTGTTACTGAACGTAAGACCTTCAAGAACGATATGCGAACTATTGTCCACGAGGAAACCCGACGCGCCCGCAATGATTGCTTGACCGCGATTTTTGGCCTTGATCACGATCGGGGAGTTCGCGGTGCCGTTTTTGCCCTGAACGACAAATGCGCCCGTCCTCGAATACGTGCCGTTCGCCAAGACGATCGTTGTGCCTGCAGAAGCCGATGCGAGCTCCGACGCCAGCTCCGCGGCCGTTTCCACCTCCACGACCGTTCCTTGATCGCCGCTGCCGCCGCTTGATCCGCGTCCATAAAGCTCGACTTCCGCATAGCTGTTCCATGTATTCGCGGAATTGCCATGGCCGACTATGCGGACATAACGCGCAGGATCGACATCGGCGAAATCGAAGGTTTGCAAATCGTTGTTCAGACTGCTGACCGCCCCTGCGAGAATCGTGCTGAAATGGTGGCCGTCGTACGAAGTTTGTACGTCGAAGGTAAAGGCGCGCGTCGAGCCGTTCGTAAACGCGAGCTTTACATATTCAACTCGTTTGCCGGCTCCGACGTCGAACGCGATCCACTGGCCGTCTCCGTTAGCCGACCAGCGCGTTCCGGGATCGCCGTCGATGGCATGCGCGGCAACATTGCCATCGTCCCCGCTTGCCATCAGCCGGGGAACGGTCAATGCGAGCTTGACGGCTTCCGGCGGTGATCCGCTAGCCATGCCGTACAATTCAACCTCCGTATAGCTGTTCCACAGATTGACGGAATTGCCGTGCCCGACGATTCGTACATATCGGACGGACGAGACGTCCGTAAAGTCGAAGGCTTGCAAGCCTTCGGCCAGGCTGCTCACGACTCCGTTGCCGACGGTAGTGAAGGTAGAACCGTTCGCGGAAACCTGTATATCGAAGGTCGAAGTACGGCTTGAGCCGTTCAGGAAGGCAATCTTGATGTAGGACAACGCGTGGCTCGATTCCAGATCGTATTGAATCCACTCCCCGTCCCCGTTCGCCGACCAACGCGTGGCGAAGCTTCCGTCCACCGTATTGGCCGGTACGTTGCCGTCATGCCCGCTGGCCGACACATTGGAACCGCTTACAATAATCTCGGGAATCGTGCTTGCCGAAGCGTCTCCGTATATCTCTACTTCCGTGTAGCTATTCCAGAGATTGACGGAGTTGCCGTGACCGACGATACGCACGTACCTTGCCGGATCGGCATCGGGGAAATCGAAGGTTTGCAAGTCCAGGGTCAGACCGCTCTCAACCCCGCTGCTGACGGAGGTGAACGTGAAGCCGTCCGCAGATGTCAGAATATCGAAGGTCGAGGTGCGGCTCGATCCGCTCATGAATGCAATCTTCAAGTAGGACACCTTGTAATTAACGCCCAGATCGTACTGAATCCACTCTCCGTCCCCGTTCGCCGACCAGCGCGTGGCTAAGCTTCCGTCCACCGTATTGGCCGGTACATTGCCGTCATGCCCGCTCGCGCTGACATTGGAGCCGCCGATTACTATTTTTGTATCGACCGCGCCTGCCTCTCCCGGACTTAACATAACCAGCATACATATCATAATCAACCACGCAATGCCCTTTTTCCCCATAATTTATCCCTCATCCTTTCGAAATGAATTGATGGTGACTCCGGGAACGGCGAAGCCCGGAGGATTTGGTTATCCCCCGGCCTTCCTCTTGCGCTTGCCATGTCTGTTTATGGTTAGAAAATATGCCGGCTCCATCCCTTGCTCTTGGCGAGCGCCTCAACGTAATAGTAATCGCCGTAAATAAGCGAGACATTAACGTTGGTATTAGCCGGCTTATGTCCCGTTGCTCCGAGCAGAATCCCTTCGTATTCCGGTTGATCGAGCGTGCTGTAGTTAAGCGATAACGAACGTAGAATACGCGCCGCGGCCTGCCGGTACAGCTCCGCCTCCTCCGGCACTACCTGCGACGAAATGTCGATCAGCCCGGACGCTGCGCAGCTGGCCGCCGAAGTATCCCGCGGCTCTCCGCCGAGATCCGCCGCGGCGCGGAAATCCCAGTGCGCCACATGATCGTCCGGCAGCGCGCTGAGGAAATAATGGGCCACGCGTTTGGCCGCGTTCAAGTAACGGATCTCCCCCGTATAGCGGTAAGCGCAGCTCATCCCGTAGAGCGCCCACGCCTGGCCTCTCGACCAGGAGGATTCCGCCGCAAAGCCCTGTCCGCCGTTAAAGCGCTCGACCTCGCCCGTCTCGGGGTCGAATACGACGATATGATGCACGGAGCCGTCGTCGCGGATAAACGTGCGCAGCACCATGTCCGCATGCGCCTTGGCGATATGTCCGAACCTCGGATCCCCGCTCTCCTCGCTAGCCCAGAACAAGAGCGGCAAATTCATCATGGTGTCGATGATCGACCAGCCCGTCTGATCGCGAGGCCAAGCCCGGATGAACTGCCCGACGATGTTGTACCTTCCCGCCAAATAATTGGCCGCGAACAACCCGCGCCGCCGGGCATCGGGATCCCCGGTCAGCTTGTATCGGATAACCGAGGAAGGTAGGAACTGGAACCCGACATCGTGATGGAAATGGTTTTCCCTCAAATAACATTGCTCCATCCGTTCGTCCCAGGGCTCGGCCGCTTCGCGGTATTTGGCGTCGCCGGTCATGTCATATAGAATCCACAGGATGCCCGGCCAGAAGCCCGAAATCCACTGATCGATCTTGAGCTGGTCATATCGTCCCGCGGCCGAAGCATGCGGCGCTTCCGTCCACCCCGCTTGCATCATATGGTCGACCTTTACCCGTACTTTGTCCCACCAATCCGACAGCTCTGATGCCGGAAGCGTCGTTGCTAGTTCTTTGCCCATCGCTTAAGCTTCACTCCTTCTTAGCCCTTGATCGCCCCGATCAGGGCGCCTTTGACAAAATACTTTTGCAAGAACGGATAAACCAGGAAAATCGGAATCGTCGCCACCATGATCGTGGCGTACTTGAGCGTCTCCCCCAGGATGATGATTTCGTCCTGGCCCGCTCCTTCCGCCATGGAGTTGGCATCGCCGATAATCAATATTTCGCGAAGAATCAACTGCAGCGGATAGAGCGAGCGATCCTGCAGGAAGATCATGGAGTTGAACCAGGAGTTCCAGTGGCTCACCCCGTAATACAGCCCGACCACGGCAAGCACCGGCTTGCATAGGGGCAGGTAGATGCGGAACAGAATGACGAAATCGTTGGCCCCGTCAATCTTGGCCGATTCCTCGAGCGCATCGGGCACCGCCTCGAACGACGTTCGCATAATGATCAAATTAAACGCGCTGATGGCGGTAGGCAGAATAAGCGCCCACAGCGTATCCGTTATGCCGAGTCCTCTCACCAGCAAGTAGAACGGAATCAAGCCGCCGCTGAAAAACATCGTGAAGACGATAAACAACGTGATGTGACGGCGAAATTGCAGAGATTTGCGGGACAACGAATAGGCGGCCAGGGAGGTCAACAGAAGATTGAGGCTCACACCGACGATGACGATAAACATTGTATTGCGGTAGCCCAGCAGAATCATCGGATTACTGAACACCGCTTCATAGGTTTCCAGCGAGAAGCCGAGCGGCTTCCACAGGATGCCTTTGTGCGCCATCATCTGCGCAGGTTCGCTGAACGAGGCGAACGCCACGTACAGGATCGGATAGATGGTCGCCGCCATGAGAGCGGTCAGAAGCAGCGCGTTGGCGGCCTGAAAGCATCGTTCGTATATACTAATTCTCATGCGTGCCTCCCTCTACCACAGGCTCGTGTTGTTCAGCTTGCGGCTTAGCCAGTTGGAGCCGATCACAAGCGCGAAATTAATGACGGAATTGAACAGCCCGACGGCGGAGCTGAAGCTGAACTGAAAATCCTGCAGGCCGACCCGGTACACGTAGGAAGAAATAACGTCCGCGGTAACATAGGTTGTCGGATTGTACAGCAGGATCACCTTCTCGAATCCAACGCTCATAATTCTGCCGATGTCGAGGATAAGCAGGATAACGAAGACGGGCAGCAGCCCGGGCAGCGTAACGTGAAGCATCTGCTTCCAGCGCCCGCCTCCGTCGATCTTGCAAGCTTCGTATTGCTCGGGATCGATCGCGGACAGCGCGGCCAAATAAATGATAGTGCCCCAGCCGATGTGCTGCCAAATGTTCGACGAGACGAAGATCGTCCGGAACAACGACGGCTCCAGCAGCATCGTCACTCTCTCGCCGCCGAAGAAGGCGATGATATCGTTGATGACGCCGTCGCTGCTCGTGAAATCCTTAATGATGCCGCATATGATCACGATGGAGATAAAGTGCGGCAAATACGTAATCGTCTGCACCGCGCGCTTGAACAACGAATTTTTCACCTCGTTAAGCAGCAGCGCGAGCACAAGCGGAGCCGGGAAGCCGAAGACGAGATCGTACAGGCTGATCATAAGCGTGTTCTTCAATATTCTCCAAAAGTACATCCCGCCGAAAAAATCCCTGAAATGCGCAAGTCCGGCCCAATCGCTCCCCCCGATCCCGAGTCTGGGATTAAACTCTTTGAACGCGATGATGGCTCCGTACATGGGAATATATTGAAAGATAATGAAATACGCCAAGACGGGAGCCAGCATGACGTACAAATACTTGTTCTTGACGATATCCTTCAGGATCTGAACCGGCAGACGCAAGGCAGTCGTGCTTGCGCCATGTCCCGGCTTGAAATGCGCCATCTTTTACTCCTCCCCTGCACATGCCGTCATCTATTGTTGTATCGATCCATGGCGCCTTGATAGATTGCGATGACGTCCCGTACGCCCATTTCCTCCAGCTGCTTGACGAAATCGCCGAATTTATCCAGCGGCTCGTTCCCCATCACGAACTTGATGAACATTTCTTCCATGTACGTATTGACCGCGGTCATGGTCTGCGCGACCTGCTTGCTTTCATCCACGGTTGGCGTAATGAATGCGGGCAGGATGTGCTTGGCCGCGTCCGTCTCCGACCACACCTTGATCGCTTCATCCTGCTGCGGGAACGTATTGGTCGTTTTCTCCTCATGCATGGGATAAGGGCCGTTCGGAACGGTATATTGCGACAGCATCTGCTGCGAATTGTATTTCTCGTTGGCCATGATCGTATCGGTAAACGTCGGAACGCCGTTCTCGATCGTGTAGCTTTCGCCTTCGATGCCGAAGTTGTACATCATGGCGCCTTGCTCGCTATACGCGAAGTCCAGCCATTTCACGATAAGCTCCGGATTTTGCGCGGATGTCGTGATCGCCACGCTGGCCTTGGGATTGTATTTGAAGTCGCGTTGTCCGGTGAACGGTCTTTCGCCCGCGTTTAATACCGGATACGGCGCCGCCACGAGATCAAACTCCGGCGTCTGCGCTTTGGCGGATTCCAGCCACCTGCCCATACCTCCGCCCAGCAGGAACACAGTCGCGCCGGTCTCTCCGTTCAATATCCGTTTATCCAGCGTAGCGCGCTCGACGATCGGGAAGTCCTTGTCGATCAGTCCTTCCGAATACCACTGGCGGAACAGCGCGATCACGTCCTTGAACTGAGGATCGAGCGGGCCGTACCGAACCTTGCCCTCGTCGTCGATATAGAAATCCTGAGAGGTGCGGTATGCGCCGTAGAACGCGTCCTGCAGGTTCATCTTGTTGGCATATTGCGCCGACAAAGGAGCCGCCGCGCCTTTTTTCTCTTTAAACGCGGTCAACATCGCATGCCAGTCGTCTATGGTGACAGGCACCGCCAGTCCCAGCTCATCCAGCCAATCCTTGCGAAGGATCGGTCCACGGAAGACGACTCCCTCGGTATTGCGCAGCATCGGGAACGCGTAATATTGACCGCTGTCCGTCTTCACCATCTTGTCGAGCTCCGGGTCGGCCTCCAGTATTTTCTTCAGGTTCGGAGCGTGTTTGTCGATCAAGTCGTTAAGAGGAACGATAACCCCGTCCGCGATCGCTTTCTCCGGACCGCCCGGGTAGCTGGTCCACGTATATTCCATCGCGTCGGGAAGCTCGGTGGAGGCGATCAACAGATTGAATTGCTCCAGCTCCTGCCCTTCGCTAGGATGGATGTACTCGACCTTTACGCCGGTCGCTTCCGCGATGGCCTTGCCGATCGGAGCTTCCGCCAAATTGGTCGTGAAGGTAACCAGATTGCCGTTGATCGCTCCCCAATAGGAGAACCCCTCCTTCGTATCCAGCGGATAGACCGGCCCGGGCTCTCCTCCCTCCTTGTTTCCGTTGCCGCTTCCGGCATTGGCCGGGCTCTCGGATGGCTTTGCCGTTTGATCGTTGCCGGTGCCGGTGCCGGCATTATTGGAGCATGCGGCTAGGATGAGCGACAGCGTTAGAACGATCCCCATTCCGAGCTTGCGCCATTCGGGCTTTCTTCCATTACGATTGTTTGCCATTGTGCCCCTCCGTTCGATTCTTCTCGTTCGGGCTCTTGTGAACCCGCTCTCATCGTAACGCCGATTCGGCGCGATTAACCATTGTCAAAATGTAAAACCAGCCCCAATTCCTCGAAAACGCGACCTTCAAAACCGCGACTCCACCCTTGATTTCCGGAAAAGAAAAGCCCGGAGGGCTACTTGATCTCTCTGTAGCGGCCGGGCGTTACGCCTTCGAATTTTTTGAAGATGCGATGGAAGGTGTTTACGTCGTTATAACCGACGATCAGCGATATTTCGCCGACGGTGTACTTCTCTCCGGCAAGCAGCGATTTGGCCTGGGCCAGCCGCGTCTTGTTGATATAATCAAGAAGGGATTCGCCCGTCGATTCCTTGAACAGCTTCGAAATATAGGAAGGAGTCATCGAGAAGGCTTCTCCGATCATGGAGATGTTCAAATTCTCGTCCTTATAATAATCGTTGACGTATTTCATCACTTTGTCGACCAGCGGGTTGCTGCTGAATTCGCGGTTATCATTGACGTAGGAGCATATAAGCTCCAGCAGCTCGAAGAGCTGTCCGCGCATCTCTCCCGCGGATTGGCATTGCATCAGGCGCTCGATGGCGCGCGCGCCGTCCGGCGCGTCGGATTTATTAACCGAGCGAATCTCGCCGATGATTTTCTGCAGCGTGGCCATCAGATCGAACATCAGACATTTGGCGGTGTGGGACGAGAACGATTCCGCCGTCACGTTTTTGCGAACCAGCTCCCCGATGAACGTCTTGGCCTTCTCGAGCTGGCCCTCCCGCACCATGGCGATCAGCTGCTGCTCCGCGTTCAGCGGATAGAAGTAGCCCGAAACCGTCCCTTGCCCCTCGCTTCCTCCCAGATCCGCATAATGAACGACTCCCCCGCCGCCTGCCACGATCCGAACCTCCATCGCTTCGGCCGCTTCATGGAACGCTTGAGAAATGCCGTATTCGCTTTCCTGCTGCGAGCTGACGGCCGCCGCCAGCCGCACATGGGCATGATGGGAAATAAACGTCATCGTTTCCTCCGCGATCCGCTCCATATCGATTCTGTGCTCCTCGGGCCCGGTCTGCTTGCGATTGACAATGCAAGCAAGCAATTGCTGGTCCAGCTCCACGGCGTAAGCGCTTGCGGAATGGCGCGCGACCTCCTCCACGACGTTGGCGATCAAGAAGAGCAGCAGTTTGCGATTGCGCGTCTGCTCCTCGTCTTCCCTCTGGAATTTCCCGAAATGCTCGATGCGCAGCAACATGACGGAAAAGCCGTCGAACGGGAACCCGAGGTCATGGGCCTCGAACGAATCCTGCAGCGGAATATGGCTGTCCAGCTGTCCTTTCAGCAGACGCTGAAGGAAGTGGGACCTGAGCGTGTTGTTATGCTGATTGAGCTTGAAATGCAATTTTTCTTTCTCCTGGAAGGTGCTGTTCAGCGCGTTAGTCAGGTAGGAATATTCGTTGGAGCCCTTGTCGAACGGAACGCCGGCCTTGTAGGACAGACTCTGAATAAGCGCGTGAATCGGCATGTAGTTCCGTCTAAGCAGCCAGTACGTAACCCCGCCTCCCACGATCAGGCAGAGCAATACGCTGGCAATCGTCAATTGCTCCACCACGTTCATCTTCTGATGGTACACCGCCGCCGGCAAAGTCATCACGTATTTCCAGCCGGTAATCGACGAAGTCGTGTAGGAGGCAACAAGCGAGCGCCCGTCGGCATCGATCTCCAGCTGGCCCGTTTCTTCCGGCATGTCGCCATACTTTACGATTGGCGGAGCCAACGGATCGCTTGTCGCGGCAATAGTCCGGTTCTGTTCGTCGAGAATCAGGATCGTTCCTTGGTCCGGCACGGACGCCTGCTCCAGCAGCTTGCTCTGGTCGATCATGAACATCAGCACGGCCCCGGGTTGTCCCGGGATAGACGGCGACACGGACTGCGCGAACATAACCTTGGGGCTCCAGCCTTTGCCTTCCGGAACCACCACCGATTGATAGCCTTTGATATACCATTGGTCAAAGAATGCCTTGAAAGAATCGTACGTCATGTTCTCGGAGAAACGCAGCTCCCCGTGCAAGGCCCGGCTATCCATCCGATCGTTGCGGGCCAGGACCGTATCGCTATTTATATAGTAAATATAAATCCGATCGATAAAATCGTTCGCGATTTCGTACACGCGAAGGTCGTTGGCGATTTGGTAAATCGCGTAATGATCCGAATCGGCCAGCGCCGAGCCGATCGTCATAAATTCCGATATTCGCCTGTTCAGCCCTACCTCGAGGCTTAAGCTCTCTATTCCTTTGAACTGATTGTCGATCGCTTGCTCCATCTGTATGAGGATGGACTGGTTGGCCCGGTTCATCTCGGTCTTGACGACGCTTAGCGTCGCCCCGTATATGACCCCGCTTATGAGTATCGGCACGAGCAGTACGGAAATGTAAGACAGCATCCAGGTCATGAATACGCTTCGATCTTTGCGTCCCGGCTGCTTGATGTAGTTCGTCTCTCGACTTCGTGTTTGCCCCATAGGTTCTGCCTCCCATGTTCCCTGGAATAGAAGGTACTTGATTCGACGGACCGCGCGACATTTCCTTTATTTGCGGACGGGATGGTCCTCCTCTATTATGTAAGGTCTCGCTGGTCCCCCATAGTGTCAAAAAGTAAAACAACCTCGAAAACTTAAAAAATAGTGGCTCTCTTTCGAAATGGCGGGCGGCCAGTCGCCAATTTGGAGGCGGTTTTAGCTTTTGACGATTTATAACGGCAGCCGCTTTCTATATAAAGGGAATGAGAGCCTCGGCAGACCGGAGGCGCTCGCGAAGGATAAACCGGGCGTAAGCGCCTCGGGAAATGAGGGGGATTATCATTGATTCGGACTCGATTATTCGGTAGGAGCGGGACAAACGGGAGACCCGGCAAAATGGCCCGGCTCGCGCTTGCGGCGATGCTGGCCGCGGGCGGAATCCCGGCGTCGCCGGGGGCAGCCTTACATGCGGCAGGCGCGGGTACGCCGGGAGGCGTCGACGCTTCCGCGCTTCGGCTATGGCTCAAGGCCGACGCGGGCAGCGTGACGTTGACGGGCGGCCAAGCGGCCGCATGGCTGGATAGCAGCGGCAACGGCCATCATTTTGCCAATGACGGCAGCAATGCGGCGATTAGCGGTCGCAGCAGGCCTAATTATGTGACCGCCCATCCGGACCTTAACGATCAACCGGCGTTAAAGTTCGTTCGCTCGGGCACGGGCAGCATTCTGCAGGACGCGGACGGCATTTTCGCGGACGGCGAGGAAGTCGGACAGGCCAGCGTATTCACGGTTACGGGCGGAATCGCTTCGATCGATAACTCCATGATTTTCAGCCACTCTCTGTCCGGAGGAGCCTTCAGCGCCCATCTCCCTCATAAGAGCGGTTCGACAAGTCCGTCTCTGGGATCCGTTCTATGGGATTCCGGCAGGAAAGCGGACGGTACCGGCTATCAGCGGTTAACGGCGGGAGATCAGGTATTCTTAAATCAATATAACGCATGGGGCTTGCACTTCGACGCCGATGGGACGGTCGCGGAATCCGTATATCAATCCGCTACCCGCGACGGCAGGACGGTCGGCCAATCGGGCACGCCGGCGCTTCCTTTCATCGGGCAGTCCGGCGGCGCCATGTCGCTGGGCTCGGCGGTATCCGGCGGTTCGGGCTATAACGGCTACATGGGCGAAATGATCGTCTTCACGGAAGCTCTCACGGACATGCAGAAGCGGCAGGTCGATACGTATTTGGCGATCAAATACGGACTGACTTTAGCCGAAGGGGATTACGCAAGCGCCGGACCGACGCCGCAAATCGTATGGGACGCGGACGCCAATGCCGCTTACGGCCATAACATAGCCGGCATCGGCCGCGATGATGTCGGCGCTCTCGACCAGCGGGCGAGCCGAAGCGGCGCGGGCGGGGCGGCAGCCGTACAAGCGATGATCGGCACGCCTGGCGAGACGGAGCTGGCGGACGGTCAGTACCTAATATGGGGAGACGACGGCAACGCGGCTGCGGCGATTGCATACGGCTCCGGCTTTAACCGCATGAGCCGTACTTGGAAAGCGCAGAATACGGGCGGAGTCGGCCCCGTACAGATTGGGATTCCGCGCGGCGCGATGCCGCTTGGCGGCCTCTTGTTAACAAGCGCGACGGGCGATTTCGCGGACGCGGAGGAGCATCCGCTGACGGAAACCGTCATTCGCGGCGAAGCATATTATGCCGCCCAAGCGACGCTTGAGGACGGCGTCTACTTCACCTTTGCCGAGCAGATGCCCCAGCTGCAGCTGTCGGCCTTGTCCGTATGGGACGGGACGCAAGCCGTTACGCTGAGTCCGGCTTTTGATCCGGGCACGACGGACGGCTACGAGGCGGTTGTGCCGCAGACGACGGAAACCGTAAGACTGGAAGCAGAGCCTGCCTCGCAAGGCTCCGAAACGGCTATTTATATAACCAATTACGAAACGGAGCGAACGTTGTTGTCCGGTGAGGACGACATCCCGCTCGCGACTGGGGTGAACAAGTTGAGCGTTGAGTTGAAGAACGAAGGCGACGGTACAGTCCGCAACGCCTATAACATGGAGATCATCCGGGAGCTGCCGATCGACGGGAGCGGCAAGCTCGGACTGCCGGCAGGAGCGGTAACGGCCAGTTCTTCGCAGCCGGGTACCGGCTATGTCCCCGCCAATGTCGTCGACGGAGTCTGGGGCGAAGACGCGGCTAGCACGGAGAGCCGCTGGTCGGCTTCGGGTCAAGGCCAGTGGCTGCAGTTCGATTTAGGTACGCCGCAAAGCATCACCTACTTGAAGCTCGCTTTCCTTAACGCCAGGGAGCGGCTATCCAGCTTTGAAGTACAAGCGTCGAACGATCCTTTGTTCGCGGATGGCATCGTTGTATTGGCAAAGCGAAGCAGTCGGACGCTCGGCCCGGAGGATTCCATCCTGCAGCCTTACGTGCTCGAGAGTCCGGTCTCGGCTCGGTATTTGCGGCTCATCGGCTACGGCAACAGCGCCAGCGGAAGCTCCGGCAACTGGAACAGCTTAATGGAAGCGCAGCTGTTCGTGGGCGAAGCTCCGGAAGTCGTAGAGCCCGGAGGGCCGGACGGGCCGCCTTCGGCGGGCGACGTGGACGAGGACGATCTGCCTCCGCCCGCGCTTGCAACCGTGCAGGTAAGCTCTTCCGAGCAGCTGCAGCAAGCGCTGGACAACGCTCAGCCCGGTACGATTATCGAGGTTCAGAACGGCTCGTACGAGCAGGACGGACCGTTCGTCGTTCTGAACAAGACGGGCTCCGCGGCCTATCCCATTCGGATTACGGCGGCAGAGCAAGGCAAGGCCGTCATTGCCGGCAATAGCTATTTTCATATCGAAAACTCGGCGTATGTTGAAGTGTCCGGCTTCTCCTTCCGGAACGGCATCGGCACGCAAGGAGGCAATGCGACGCTGGTCGAACGGGGCCTGGCCCACCGAACGTTGACCGGCGTGCACCCCGGCGTGCAGCTGCAGAGCTCCAGCCATGTCTCGATCCTGCGCAACAGCTTTGCCCTGAACGAGACCGGGCAGCCGTACAGCTTTACCGCTCCGCTCGTCGGCACCGTCACCTGCCTGGTCGATGTTCCCGGAAGCTGCAGGCTCGGAGCTTTGGACAACGCCGGCGGAGAGGCTTACGATGGATCGACTCCGTATGAGGATCGATCGCTGCTGACGAGCAACGGAACGCATCGCCATTACATCCGGGTCGAGGGAGAAAGCAGCCATAACCGTCTGGCCTACAACGAGATCGGGCCCAAAAAAGGGTTCGGCGCGGTCGTGATTTACGACGGGGCCGGCCATTCGGGTCAAAACATTTCGCAGTACGACGTCATCGAATACAATCGCTTCCACGGCATCGGCCCCCGCGTCAGCAACGGACTGGAGGCGATCCGCCTGGGATTGTCCAGCCTGTCGTTATCGTCCGGCTATGCGACCATCCAATATAATCTGTTCGAGGGCTTTGACGGAGAGGACGAAATCATCTCGGTGAAAAGCAGCGACAACGTCATCCGGTACAACACGATCCGCAATAGCTACGGCGGCATCGTCGCGCGGCACGGGCATCGGAACAGCTTCTACGGCAATTTCTTCTTCGGCGACGGCGTGACGCCCGGATTAAGCGGCTTCCGCATTTACGGCAATGACCACAAAATATACAACAACTACATGGAAGGACTGACCGACCGGATCATCCGGCTCGACGGCGGCACCCACGACGCGGGTCCGGATGGCGGCACGAACCCTACGGTTCGCTGGGGGGCCCCGGAGCAGACGGCCGAGCTGAGCAGCCTTGCGCCGGAAACGAGGACGGAGCTGCTACGCGGCCACTGGCGTCCGTATAACGTGCAGATATTCAACAATACGATCGTGAACGTCGGCAACAACACGCAAGCGATCAGCCTTGGCGGCCGCACTTATCAGCCGGTCGGCACCAAGGTATACAACAATCTAATCTTCAGTAACGCGGGCACGATCTTTAACGAGACGAGCGCGGTTCAAGGCTTGCCCGCCCTTGAACGCCCGGTTTATCTCGGCAACTTGGTCGAGGGGACGGCTGTTCCGGCGAGCCATAACGCCATTCTTGGCGGGTTCGAGAAAACGGAATTGAAGCTCGTGCGCAGCGCGGACGGCCTGATTCGCCTATCGGCCATCAGTCCCGCCGTCGACGCCGCCAAGGCGCCGTATCTCGCGATCGAGGAAGATATGGACGGGCAGCCCCGCTACGGCGGAAGCGACGTGGGCGCGGACGAATACAAGCCGGGGAACGCTATCACCAGGCGGCCGCTGACGGCAGCCGACGTCGGGCCGAACGCCGGATTGAAGCCTCCGGCTTCGGAAGGCGCTCCGGGACTTCGCGCGCTGGAGCTGAGATCGGACAACGTGTCGCTGTTGCACGGCTTCGATAAGGACATCGCTTATTACGAGGTGACAATGCCATCCGGCGCGACCAGCTTGACGCTTGTGTCGACCGCGCTTAGCGAAGGCTCCGTCATCGAGGTCAGCGTGGACGGCCACCAGCGCCAAACGGTAGTCGGCGGCCAAGCAAGCGCGGCGCTGGCCATCGCTTCGGACGGCAGTTATATTCTTATCGAAGTCAGGATGCCTTCGGGCAAGAGCAAGATGTATTCCATCGCCGTGGAGCGGCCGGCCTCCAGCGGCGGCGGTCATTGGGAGCCGACGCAGAGTCCTACTCCAAGTGCTACGCCTGCTCCGACGGTAACGCCATCGCCTCCGGTGACTGCAAGCCCCAGCCCCATGCCTTCGGAGGGGGCCAGCTTCTTGGACACCGGCGATCACTGGGCCCGGGAGGCGATTGCAGTGGCTGCTCGGCAAGGCATCGTAACCGGCTATCCCGACGGAAGCTTCCGACCCGACGAGCGCATGACCCGCATGCAATTCGCGATCATGCTGGCAAGGGCGCTGAAGCTGGGCGACTCCGAGGCAAGTTTCGATTTCGCCGATAAAGCGGACATTCCGACTTGGGCCGAGGGCCACATTGCCGCGGCCGTGAAAGCCGGCATTATGCAAGGCTACGAGGACGGAACGCTGCGGCCTAATGCTTACATGAATCGCGCCCAAATGATGGTTATGCTGCTGCGCGCCTATTCTAAGGATAACGGCAATGCCGCCCCTTCGGCGTTCGCGGACAGCGCGGATATACCGGAGTGGGCGAGCGCGGCCATATCCTGGGCCGCCGACATGGGGATCGCCGAAGGAAGAGGGGCGAACCGCTTCGAGCCTAACGCAAGCGCGACGCGGGCGGAGGCCGTGACGCTGTTGCTGAGGATGTCTGAATAGAATGGATCGCGCGCGGATGCGGCCGTGCTCAACTATAATGCCCTCGCCTATATCGAAGCGGAATCCTCTCCATCCGGTGAATAAGGATGGGAATTAATGCTTAAATCAAGGGAAGAGCCCGCGAGGGCTCTTCTCTGTTAATGAATAACATGAATGAATAAAACATAAAACCTCATTCCGCATATGTTTTGAGCGCGCCTACGTTATTAATCGTAATATTGCCTCTCGAAAGTCGAATGATCCCTTCCTTCTCGAGACCTTTTAGCGTTCTGCTAACCACCTCGCGGGCCGTCCCCAGCTCGACGGACAACTGATCATGCGTGATTTGCAAGGGTCCCGAATGCCCCGCCTTTGCCGCCATTCGGTTCAGGTATTCCGAAATTCGCCCGCGTATGGACTTAAAGTTGATGCTGTCGAGCAGATTGGACAGTATGAGGATACGACTCGCAAAGGATTGGAAAATAAACTGGCGGAACTCCCGATAACGATCCATCCAATCGCGGAAGATGTTTACCGGGATCATGAGAGCCACCCCAGTCGTTTCTACGCAAGCGGTAGCTTCATATTCGTATTCTCCTAGTATGCTGGAGCTCATCAAAGGACAGCATTCTCCGCCTTGAATCCGATACAGCGTAATTTCCCTGCCGCCCGCGCTGATTTTGTACATGCGGATCGTGCCTTCCAGAATCAAGAAAGCATACTCCAGTACTTTGCCTTCCTCTATGGTATAATCAGGCTCCATTTCGACGACCCGGATGCCTTCCCTGCTCCATTCCCGATCCTCGATGTCGGCGAGACTGGGAAACACGGTCAGGATTCGCGGCAAATATTGCGTTAACAGATTCGAAGTCAACCGGAATACCACCTTTTCCTATGTCAGCGTATAGGTTTTGCGGATCATCGGCGCATTATTCAAGAAGCGAATACAAATAGAAGCACGGCCCTTGGCGCGTGCTCCTTATTCATTTGGACTTACTTAAGCCCAAAACCCAAGCCGTAAACGCCGGGATAGTCGACTTCCTTGCCCAGCTTGACAGCCGCCTCAAGCGCCCAATAAGGATTTCTCAGCATGCCTCGCCCGATAGCCACAAGATCGGCTTCTTCATTGCCGATAAAAGCGTTCGCCAGCGCCGGCTCGTCGAGTCGACCTACGGCAATAACGGGCACGTCGAGCGCGTTACGAATTTCTCTAGCCATGGGAACCTGGTACGCGGCGTGTGTGCCAGGTCTTCCGTGCGCGAGAATCGGTCCTTCGCCGCCGGAGCTGACATGGAACATGTCCACTCCCGCTTCCCGATAAGCCTTGGATAACGCGATGCTGTGCTCCAAGGCGTATCCGCCATCGACGTATTCTCTGGCCGAGATGCGCATAATAAGCGGCATGGTAACCGGCATGACGCTCTTCACGGCACGAACGACCTCCCGCCCGAACAACGTCAAATCCTGACCGTATTCATCCGTTCGTTTATTCGTGTAAGAGGACTGGAATTGATGTATCAAATAGCCGTGAGCGGCGTGAATTTCGATCGTGTCTACGCCGGCTTTGATCGCCCGTTCCGCGGCCAAACGGAATTTCTCCGCCATTTGCTTCGTTTCATCGGTTGTCAAAGCGCGAGGCAGCTTATACGTTTCGTCGAACGCGATGGCGGACGGCGCCACCGGCACCTCCGCGTCCTCCGCCTTGCGTCCCGCATGCGCGATCTGAATGCCGACTTTGGCGCCGTATTGATGTACGGCATCGACTATCCGTTTCAATGGGGCGATGTGCTCGTCCGACCAAAGACCAAGATCGCGGTTCGTGATTCGCCCATCCGGCTCCACGTCCGTCATCTCGATAATGACGAGGCTCGCGCCTCCGATCGCTCGGCTTACGTAATGATGGTAATGCCAATCGCTTGCGATCCCGTCGTTGGAAGTAACGGCGTATTGACACATCGGCGGCATCACGACGCGGTTTCTTAGTTCAAGACCTTTGAATGCAAAAGGCGTAAATAAATGGTCCATTTCTCTTCTCCTCCATGAATCGCGATTTAGTTGAATGGTTTATGAATCCAGTCGATGATATAATCGGCGACTTCTTGATACCCTTTCTCGGCAATGATCCAGTGCGTCCGTTTGGGAAACTCTACGAATTGCGTCGTGGCCCCCGAGCCTTGATCGTACAATTCGAAATTCTTTTTCACCATGGCGGCAGGCACGATATGATCGTTCTCTCCCGCAATGATTAGAAGCGGACCGCGGTTGCCGTTCTTAAAGTTTACCGTAAACGGACTAGCGGGATTCAAGGCAGCGAACGCGCTTTGGAAAAAAATTCTGGTCGTCTCGGGGACGGCATAGCCGAACGCCTCTTTTTGTTCCTTGACCGCCATGTTATTGACGAACGCGTATTGAAATTGCTCGAACGTCAAGCTCACCGTCTTTTTCCACGGCTTAAGCAGGATGGATGCCACCGATTTGGAAGCCGTCTTGAAGGACCCGGGGTTAATGCCTTTGGAAGCGGCGGGATCGATCGCGATGCCGGCTGCTCCAAGGTTGCGATCCATCAAAAGCTGCACGATCAGACCGCCGAACGAATGTCCGACCAATATAGGTTTATCAGGCAAAGCCTTTATCATTCGGGCATAATGCTCGACGATCTCGGCGAGTCCGAGCTTGCCGAGCTTCGGCGAGGGGTGTTTCCGAAGCTCTTCGATGCTCCGGTCATGATGCGGCCAAGCCGGGGCGAATGTCTCGAAGCCCAGCTTCACAAAATGTTTTCTCATGGGCGTCCAGCTATCCGGTGTCATAAAAGCGCCATGAATGAACATGACCATCGGTTTTTTCGATTGAATCGTCATATACAGACCCTCTTTCTATTGGATTGTGTAGTCTTGCGTTGCTCTCCACAGGTAAGATCATATCAGGATCGGAAACAACGAACCGTAACTTTGTCACATTGCTTAAATGCTAACGGACCATAGATCGTATTTATATCAAACATGAAATATATTAATTACATGTATGCCTCGTTTTCGTATTATAGTAGAGCTACTAAGAGCTACGAAGAAACAAATCTTGCATTGTAAAAGGAGCGATATGGGATGAAAGACTACCATAATACGAATAAAGCAATTATTTTTTGGGATGATGTCATCGAATCCATAGTCATTCGGTGGAACTCCTTTGCTACCGGAGACGATTTCCGCGAGCCTCTGGATAAAATGATAGAATTAGCCGTTATCAAAAAGGCCAAAAAAGCATTATTCGACAACAGCCACATTCTGGTCTTGGAGGAAGACATGAAATGGTTGTCCGAAGAGTGGCTTCCCAGACTCTTGAACGCGGGCATTCAATATACGGCGACCGTCAACCCGGCGCAATTAGAGACTGTCGGCGATTCGACCAACGAAACGAAGGACAACAATGGGGCAACAAATTGGCTGCACCACGAATTCGAAGGCGTGCACAAAGCAATTGTATGGTTATCGGAAATAGCCGCGTGAGCGTGAAGGCAGGAGGGGCATCCAAATAAGGCGAGGAACAACAGGAGGGATAGGCATGTACACGCTATTAGGAGTCGTTATTGCCATTATCGTTATCGGAGTATATACGTATTTGAAAGATGGCAGAAGACCGTATTGAGGATCGATTAGCTTAAGCGAGTAAATGGAAAGGACCGAGCCCCGGCATCATGCCGACTCGGTCCTTTCTTTTCAACGGTAATCGCTTCGGCTCTCGTTGCGGCTCGCCGAAGCCAATAATACATTTTTCAAAGGCTAATTATTTTGTCGTTTGTTAACTTCAATCGTAATGAACTCCGGCAAGTAATCGGGAGTACAGCCCTTTGATACCATTTCATCTTTATAAAGACCCGTTTTCTCGCCAAGTGTAATACAACGTGCCCGATTCTTTTCATCATAAACGCCTATCCAGCCTGCGGTGAAATTCATGGCCCATTGAACTTCCGGCTCTTCCTGCTCAATAGTAGCTTCAATTGTAGATAACAAGTCTTCGGTGTTATCTGGCGGCGTTTGTCCAGTCCATCTCAATCGCGCTTGATAATACCAGTAAGTTCGCCTTTGAAGAGAAGAAGGGCTATTCTTCCATGACTCCATCCATGCAATTGTCTTCTTGTCCTTGGCGAGCTGATTAGCCATTAACCAATCCATCAAGTTATTGCGCTCTTCAAAAGCGTGAGTCTGCATATCCTTATCAAGCTTATCTAGCACCTCTTGTGATAGAAGTTTTTTGTCCATTATTAAGATTGCCAATAGTCTGGGCAAAACCTCTTTGGTTGCCCAAAGCTCCATAGCTAGTTCGTGATCTTTTTTAATGTCTTTCGCGATTTTTCGCAAGTCGCCTAGCTTAGTATTACTGTTGATCTGAGATAGAATGTTTTCTGCTTTTGAAGATCGTTTTATTTCTGTATTTTTATTCTCATTCATTTGATTCAACTCCTTTGATAACAATATTACCGCATAATGGGGCTGCCATCCTCGCATTTACTCTATCGAAATCGTCCCGCATCCGTTGAATCGTGCAAAGCTCTGAAAACAATCGTTCAAAGCTGTTCGCAATGGCTTTGTAGGCTTTATGCCTTTCTCATACCAGATGTTCTTAACGGCGAGCGTCCCGGTTTTTCGCTCCGCGATTACCTCGGCCCGTCCGATGAAGCTTTCTCCGTATAGTAAAGGCAACACGTAATAGCCGAATTTCCGATTGCTTGCGGGCGTGTAAATTTCCCAGGTGTAGTCGAATCCAAACAATTCGTTGATCAGTTTTCTGTCCCATATAAAATTGTCTAGCGGGGCAATCAGCTCGCAACGCCATTTCGGCGCTGGATTTCCCAGAACGGCTTCAATAAGCGGCAAATCTTCCGCGCGGCAATATAGAATATCCTTCATTTGTTCCACTGCAACGGCAACAATGCGGGCTTCGTCCAATAGTTGGCGGAAAACCTCGTTGCGCCGCTCCGCCTTTAATCCCCATATGTTCAGCCAGGCATCGGATGCGCGATTCCATAAAAGGCCTACTGCGCCTATCCGGCGCAGTACCCGCCACTTGTGATGCTCAAGCTCGCTTTCCAGCGGTTCCGGTGCATCAAGCAGAATGGGCTGTATGTACTTCGAGGCGATATCGTAATATTTACGCGTTCCTTTTTTGTGATGGATGATCAACTCGCCTGTCGAGTACATCTGCTCCAGCACCGACCGGGATACATTGTTTCCGCCGCTCCAGTGAATGGCCGATTGCCATGCGAAGTTTCCATCCAAGTTTAGATCATTCGAACTTAGCGCGCCGCGATCCTGGATGTGGGCACGTGCTTGCTCTATCAATGCCTCCATTTCGGGATAGCGCTTGGCATGTTGCCTTGCCGCCTGCCTGTACCGCTCAAAATACGGCCAGTCCTCGACAGGGACAATGGCCAGATTCTTGTCGGGATAATCGATAAGGCTTCTATCTTGATACAGCAGCTCGGCGAGCATGTTCTTGGTAAAGCCATTGATTCGCGACTGCAACACCAGCTCGGCGTTTTTCCCGCAGACATCGATGGGATCAAATTGAATACAGCCGACCTGCCGTACAAAATCCAATACTCCTTGCTTTCCGGTAAAATGATATTCGCCGAGCAGCCCGTGCTTCAATAGCAAAAATTGCCGCGCCTGGCGGTTCGTTAATTGGATCATGTACACGTTGCCTCCTTATCCATAATCCCAACCATGCCTACTCACCTTATCCGTATGAAAACACAATAACACAAACGCATGTTCCCGTAAAATATTACCATTATTTCTTGCGTGAAATCAACCGCAGATAATATCATCCCAAAAAAGAAAAAAAGCCGGACAACCTACAGGATAACACCCTGCGGCTGCCCGGCAATACGGCTCTAACTTATAAATAGCAGTTTCGATTCCGCCGGCTCTAAAACGACTTCCAGTCTGTCGGCCCCAGCCTCCAGCGTGCTGCTCTCTCCCGTCCACAAATCCCGGACGGTCAGCCCCGCGCCTGCGCCGCCGTGGATGCCAAGACGCGAGAACGCGATCGTCTTCGTCTTAGCCGACGCGGCGTCGAAGTTGAAGACGGCCACGTACGTTCCGCCGTCGCCTTCCAGCGCGAACAAATCCTCCCCGCCCGTGCCGCTTCCGCCTTCGACGGGACGGAACGATTCGCCGCGCCGCGAGAGCGTCATGACGGCGTCGTTGGTCATCCACGCCTTCGCGCGGCGGGCCGCCTCCTCCATCCGGTAGTCGTCGCCCAGCAGCAGCGACGTGCCCGCGATGACGCCAGCGTTGAGGCGGCTTCGTCCTTCATGCTCGGACGTCGCCCGTTGATTGTCGCTTTTGTAGAGGACGACGTGGTCGGGATCGTTGAACCGGTACAGACGGTCGCTGATCCACCAGCCGTACGTCAAGGCGTTCAGCATGTATTCGGTGTCGTCGATCATGCCGAACGCGTCGCAAGAGACTCGGCGACTGTGGGCATAGCCATGCGGGAAGAGCGGCGCGATGGACAGGTTGATCAGGAACGGACGGCCGATCCGCTTCGGCCTCAGCGCCTCCGCGATGGCGGCCATCCCGTAATTGTACGCCTGAATGCCCGTGCGAACGGCAGGATCGGCGTGACGACCCTCCATTGCGCCATGCGCGAGGAAGTCCATCTTCAAATAGTCGAAGCCCGCCGCGACCACCTCGTCCAGCCTGCGCATAATTCTTGCGATCGCCTCCGGATGGGAAGGGTCGATCGGGAACGCGCCGTCCAGCTTCGGCAGCGGCCTGCCTGACGCGTCTTTCAATAAAATATCGCGGTAAAGCACCTTGCCGTCCGTTCCTTCGACCGGAGTATCCGGATTGCTGCCCCAGAACGCGAACGGCGTATAATACGTGCCCGGCTTTTGACCGTTGGCCTTTACCCTCGCGACCGCGTCACGGAGCTGCTCCTTCGTCAAATTGTCGGAGAACGCGTCGAAGTTGACGTACAGGCTGCCCTCGTCATCGGCGAAGCCGTTCTCTTGCAGTTCCGCCGCGAAGAAATCCGACGTATGCGTATACACGTCGTAATCCAGCTTCGTCATGACCGCCGACCAGCTGTTCCAGCCCATCGGCACGCCGCCGGACCATGGGAGCGCGGGCTGGATCAACGCGTTGGCTTGCCCGTATGCCTCCATGCCGTCCCGGTAATCCTCGTACGCTCCGACGAAAACAACCGGGGAACCGATCGTTTCTCCCCTTAGCGAACCATGAGGCACCGTATCCCGGGTCTGCAGGTCGGACGCGCCGGCCGCTACGCGCAGCCGTCCGACCGCTTCGCGGAACGTGCCTTCGACCTCGATGGCCGTCTTCCACGCGTCGTGCGTCACCGAGCCGATGACGAAGCCGCGGCGCGACTCCGTGCGGTAGACGGCCGTCGCCTCGTAGCTGCGCACGCTGCTTGGGTTCGGATGGGAGGCGAAGCGGACCCATTTGTCGTTGTCGTAAGGGATAAACAACGAGCGAATCTCGTCCTTCGAGCCGTCACCGAACTCGAACACGGCTCCGTCGTTGAGATAAGAGGCGAGCGGCGTCAGCTCGTTCGTCTCCCATTCCGCGTCAAACGCCGCTTCCAGCTCGACCAGCGCGTAAGGCAACCCTTCGTAGAGCCGAATCCGTTGCTTAAGCGTTGGCTTGCCCTCTAGGCCCGCGTGCTCAACCGCGAATCCGATCCCCGCGCCGAATTGATCCCGGAGCGCCACCGTCGACGCTTCGGACACGCCGTGCAACGGATAGTAGCTGCTCCTTAGCAGCTCGCCGCCGAATCGAGCTTCCGCGTACAGACCGTTCATCGCCTGGCCCTCCCGCCAGACGAAGGCGAGGGTACCGTCCTCCAAGTTCGCCGTCACCCGTACCAAGCCGTTATCCGCCGCGAACGTGGCTTCTCCTCTCTCTAGCCGGATCGTGCCCATCATCGTAGCCATTCTCATCTCTCCTTCTGCTCAAATGGAGGAAAAGGCCGGCTTAGCCGGCCCCCCCTTATTGAAAGCCTGACTTTCAGCAGAGCTCATTCCCGCCGTTACCGTCTCGCCTCTCTACTGCCACAATTCTTTGCGCGTATTGTAATTGTCGGTGTAGATCTTCTCGACCTTCTCGTCGCCCGCCGCTTTCATGTCCGCCAGCATCTTGTCGAAGACCGCGCCCGCTTCCTCGGCGGACGACGCCATGATCGCCTTCGTGATCGCCTGCTTCGTGATGTCGTTGATCTTCTGCTCGCTGAGCGCTTCCGGCGTGCCGCCGGCAGGACCTAGCCCGTCGTAGATCGCGGTGTCGAAGATGGAATCCGACAGGTTTTTGATCGCCATCTGGTCGATTGGAGAACGCTCGTAACGCCCTGGCAGGTCGTACGGCGTGCCGTCCGCTCCCGGCCCGTTTTTGATGAACCAAGTCCATTTGCGGATGCCCGTTTCCTTGGTGTAGGCCGCCCAGTCGTCCTTGAAGGCTTGCAGCACTTCCGGACGCGGCGTATGTTTGCCGTCCTTCATATCCCAATGCGTGCCCTCGATGCCCCACATGAGCAGATATTGCCCTTCCTCGCTGGCAAGGAAGTTGATGAACTGCATCGTCCGCTCCGGATTTTTGTTTTTCTTCGTGATCGCGATCGCGTCCCAGCCGAGCGAGCTGCGGCCGCCGTACGTCGTTTTCGACGGATCGACGCCGTCGGCGACGACTTTGTAGGCGAATAGCTGCGACTCCTCGCCGCGATCCTTTTTCAGTATCGTGTTGGAGTTGCCGAGATCCCAGTATGCGCCCGTCGATGCGAAAATCGTGCCCGTCGCGATCTTCTGCTCCCAGATCTGGCGTTTGTTGATCGCCCATTCCTTGTCCATGAGGCCGGAACGGAACAGATCGTTCATGTACAGGATCATGTCCTTGTACACCGGATTTTTGACGTCATACTGAAGGACGCCGTCGTGCTCGTAATAATTCGTGAGCCCGAACATGCCCTTGAACGTGCCCATCGTGCCGCCGAAGTTCTCGCCATCCATCGTCAGCGCGATCGTGTCTTTGCCGTCGATTTGCGGGTATTTGGCCTTGAAATCGGCCAGCAGCTGCTTGAATTCGGATTGCGTGAACGGCACGCCGCCCTCCGCTTTGTCCGGAGCCAGCTCCTTCACGATATCCTTGCGCATGTTGAAGCCGAACACCGGCTCATGCTCCAGGCCGTACCAGTTGGACAGGTAGTAGTTTTTGCCGTCGCTATGACGGATTTTGTTAAGCACGTCTCCATATTGGGAAGTGACATCCGGTCCGTATTCCGCGATCAGATCGTCCAGCGGAATGATGGAGCCCGCTTCGATGTACTTCGTCACCAGGTCGCTCGAGCGGTCGAACATGATCATGTCCGGCAAGTCGTCGCTCGCCAGCATCAGGTTCAGCTTCTCCGTCGGATTGCCCGTCGGCTGCTGGATTTCGATCGTCACGCCGGTGCGCTTCGTAATTTCCCGGGCCACGAGGTTGTCGAACTTGTCTCCCGTGTTTTTATCGAAGTAAGTAATCGTGATCGGCTCCGTGCCGGGGTCCTTCACTTCTTCCTCAGCTCCGCTGTTCGTCTGCTCGCCGCCGTTCGCCGGGTCCGTCCCCCCTTTATTGCCCGAAGAACAAGCCGTGACCGCCGATGTGAGCATGATAGCCGAAAGCAGAAGCGTGAACCATTTTTTTGCCTGCATACTTAATCCCCCTCGTATCGTTATGTTCATGCTATATGGAAGCCCCTAGCGAATCAACCTTTAACTCTTGACCGCGCCGAGCGTCATCCCTTTGACGAAATATTTCTGCAAGAACGGATACACCATGATGATCGGCAGCGTCGCCACCATCGTCGCCGCCATCCGGATCGTGTCCGGAGACACGGCCAGACGCTTGCCGGAGTTCGCGATCTGCTGCGCGTCGCTGACCATGGAGCCCGTCTGGTATTGGTTCAGGATCTTTACCAGAACCGCCTGCAGCGTCTTCAGATCCGGCTTGTACGTGAACACGTACGAGTCGAACCAGGCGTTCCAGTGGCCGATGGCCGTGAACAGCCCGATCGTGGCAAGCACCGGCGTCGTCAGCGGCAGGATGATGCGGAAGAAGATGTGCATGTAATTCGCGCCGTCCATCTTCGCCGATTCGTCCAGCTCCTGCGGCAAGCCCTGAATAAACGTGCGGACGATGATCATGTAGAACACGTTCATGAGGCCGGGAATAACGAATACCATGAAGTTGTCGATCAGATTGTAGCTTTTGAGTACCATGTAGTACGGAATGAGACCCCCGCCGAAATACATCGTGAAGATGAAATACAGCGACCAGAACTTTCCCGCCACCAGCTCCTTCTTGCTGAGCGAGTACGCCAGCATGCTGATCGTCAGCACCGCGAGCGGCGTGCCGATGATCGTGCGGAGCACCGTCACCTTGATGGCGGCCCATATCTCGCCGTCGCTCAAAATTTGCGCGTAGCTCGCCAAGCTGAACTCCCTCGGCCATAAGTACAGGTTCCCTCTTAGCGTGTCTTCCGCGCTGTTGAGCGAGATGATGAATACGTTCCAGAACGGATAGAACGTGATGATAAACACCGCTACGATAAACGCGTACACGAAGGTCATAAAGAGAAAATCTTTTTTGTCCCGAATCATCCGCCTTCTCCCCTTCCCTTCCGCTAGAATAACGATTGCTGCTCCATCCGCTTCGCCATCTGGTTCACCGCGACGACGAGGATGAACGCGACGACCGATTTGAACAGGCCGACGGCCGCGCCGTACGAGAACATGCCGTTCTGCAGGCCGTACTTGTACGTATACGTGTCGATGACTTCCGCGTAATTCATGACCGTGTTGTTCTGGAGCAAATATTGCTGGTCGAAGCCCGCGTTCAGAATGCCGCCGACCGCGAGGATCGCGAGAATGACGATCGTCGGCTTGATGGAAGGCAGCGTAATGTGCAGCATTTGCTTGAGCCGGCTCGCCCCGTCCACCTTGGCCACCTCATACAATTCTGGATTGATCGCGGATATCGCGGCCAAATACATGATGGCGTTAAAGCCCATGTCCTTCCACGCGTTGCCGAGCGCGATGATCCACCAGAACAGCGGCCCCTTCTGCATGAACGCGATCGGTTCGTCGATGAAGCCGAGTCCCATTAGAATGTTGTTGATGACGCCGCCCGAGGAAAGCATCGTGATGATGATGTTCGCCGCGATGACCCAGGAGATAAAATGCGGCATGTAGGACACCGTCTGGAACGTCCGCTTGAACCAACCGTTCCGCATCTCGTTGATCATGAGCGCCAGGATGATCGGCAGCGGGAAGCCGAACAGCAGGGAAAGAAAGCTCTGCGCCAGCGTATTGCGCATGATGCGGACGAAGTCGCCGTTCGTGAAGAAGTACTCGAACCATTGCAGTCCAACGAACTCCGTCGTAAAAAACTGCCGGAAAAACGCTCCGCCTCCCGGCGAATAATTGATGAACGCCATGTACAGGCCGAACATCGGCACATAGGAGAACAGCAATGTGGCGGCGACGGCGGGAAGCATGAGCACGTACAGCAGCCGTTGCTCCTTCAGCCTCGCCATCAGGCCGGCTTTGGATGCGGTAATGGCCGGTTGCCCGCGTAACCCGGGCCGCGCTTTCGGTCGTAAGATCATCGTGTGGTCCCCCTGTCGTTCTGCGCTTGATTGCCTTGCTTCGTGTTTTCATTATAGGACCGGCAACGGCACGGCGGCGTATCCGAATCTACCGATTCGTAATCGAAACGAACGCACTTCCATCCGCCGCATTGTTGAATAACGGCATTGCCGTTACACTAATAGAAAACGCTTTATTTATAGAGACTTAAGACGAAAGCAGGTGCGGACATGTACAGCGTGCTGCTGGTGGACGACGAATTAATCGAGCTGGAGACGATGGAACGATACGTGCCATGGGAGCAAGCGGGCATCCGGATCGCCGGAACGGCGCGCAACGGTAAGGAAGCGCTGGGCAAGCTCAAGGAGCTGAAGCCGGACATTGTCGTGACGGACGTGCGCATGCCGATCATGGACGGTCTGGAGTTCGGGCGCCGGGCAAAGCAGATCGACAAAAGCGTCAAAATCATCTATTTGAGCGGCCATAACGAATTTCAATATATAAAATCAGCCTTGCAGATCGAAGCGGCAGGGTACGTCCTGAAGCCTATCGATATGGAAGAACTCATGGCGCTGCTCGACAAAGTGAAGCGCAAATGCGAGGAGGAGCAAATCGCCTCCGCCGACGGCGGCTGGCTGCTCGAGAAGCTATTGCTGCGCATCGTGCGCGAGCCGGACCCGGCGCGCCGCGCGGAGTGGATCCGGCAATGGGAGAATCGCGCGGGCGGCTTCTCCGGCATTCGGCCGTTCGGCGCGGCCTATTGGACGTTCGAGGCACCGGCCTTCGGAGATGTTATGGAAGCGGCTGACGGCGACATGGCGGCGCGGGCCGCGGAGTCGATTCGTTCGTTGCTGACGCGGAGCCTGGATGCTTCGATCGTGCTCGAGACCGGCGCGAACACGCTGTTCGTGCTGTTCCAAGGAAACGAGCAGCAGTTCGACGCCGCGTATTGGGAGCTGCTCCGAAGCGAGCAGCTGCGGACGAGCGGGCTGGCGGCAGACGCGACGATCGGCTTAACCAGGCCGTATCGCGGCTTCGCTCTTCTTAAGGAAGCATTCGAGGAATCGCGGAGGTGCAACGAGGAAAAATGGTTTCGCCAAGCGGGAGCGGTCATCGCGCCCGGCATGCTCGGGAGCGCGGGGGCGGGGGCAAGTGCTGGGGGTGATGGGGCGCGTGCGAGTACGGCTGCGGGTGCTGTGGGTGTTATTGGTGCTGGTGCGGCGGGTACGGGTGCTGCTGGTACTGGTGCAAGTGCTGCAAATGCAGGTGCGCGTGCGAGCACGGCTGCGGGTGTTGCGGGTGCAGCGGGTGCAGGCGTGGGTGCTGGAGGTGCCGCTGGCGAAGGTGCCGCGATTGCAGGCGCTGCTGACATCGGAGCCGAACAGGTCGCTCTGCAGCTAATCTCCGCCATTCAAGCCCATGACGAGGATCAAGCCGAGCATCTGCTCGCCGATTGGTTCTCCGGCATCCGCGGCAAGCGGATCGAACGCCGTACCGCGCTTCGCGGCGTGATCGGGTTGCTGACCTCGCTGGAGCAGCATTTTGCCTCGCTGCTGGCGGGACCTTCGAGCAGCCATCTGCTCGCCGACCATTGGCGGGAGCTCTCATCCCTGCCGACCATCGCCCATTATCACGCCTACGCGCTTCGCTTCTGCAAGGAGCTGCTCAAGGCTTCGGGCGAGCGCGAGCAGGACCGCAACCAGTCAGTGGCCAGCCAGATCGCGAGGCTGCTCGACGAGCGGTATCACTTGCCCGTGACGGTCGAGGATATCGCGAAGGAGGTTTATTTGTCGCCGAACTACGCCCGGACGATCTTCAAGGAGAAGACGGGCGAAACGATCCTGGACTATTTGACGCGCATACGAATGAATCACGCCGCCGGGCTCCTGAAGGACAGGGGGCTGAAGGTGCGGGAGATCGCGCACCGCGTCGGCTACGAGAACGTTTCGTATTTCTGCTCCGTCTTCCAGAAGCATAAGGGCAGCACGCCGAACGAATTCCGCAAGCTGCATTTATAAGACAGAGTAGGAATTTTTCGTAATGGGAAGCGGACTTTTTGAACGACCTATAGGGGGATGACAACTGTGGGTAACTTGCTAGGCTGGCTCATCAAGCCCTTATATAATTGGAGACTGCGGGAGAAGCTGTTCGTCATGTTCCTGCTCGGCGGCATTTTGCCCCTGCTTTTCTTCGTGCTTTATTCATATTCGACGGTCCGCGGCGAGCTGTCCTCGCAGATGGTCGCGAATACGCGGTCGAGCGTCGCGCAGATCAATTCGAACCTCGAGAACAAGCTGGAGACGTACACGAAGCTGTCGGCCACCGTTTATTTGGACAGCACGCTCCGCGCTTATTTGACGAACGACTATTCCAAGGATCTGACGTTGTTCGTAGACGCGTACAAGTACATGAACAATGCGTTCTCCAACATGCTGACGACGAACCCGGACATTGATTCCATGACGATTTACCGCACCAACGAAACGCTTCCCGTCGACAATTTGTTTATCAAATCGCTGGACGACCGTTTTCGCCAGTCGCTCGCCTACAAGTCGCTGAACGGAAGCTACGGGAACGTGCGGTTCGTCACGTCCCCCTCCGAGCCGGATCAGCCTGCCGTGTTCACGCTCGCGCGGATGCTGAACATCAACAGCATGAACAATCCGTACGGCGTGCTGACGATCAACATCCTCGAGTCGGACATCTTCCGGCTCATGGAGAAGGAGTCGGCGGACAAAACGGTGCTTATCGTAAACGAGCACGGCACGGTCATGTCCGCCAGGGACAAAGGGCTGCTGAATGGGCCTATCCCGCTACCGGAGGCGTTGCCGTCTCAACTCGAGGGGCAATTCGACAGCGTCTATAACGGAGAGCGTGTCCTAGTCGTCTACGATACGACCAAGTTCGGCTGGAAAAGCGTGTCGCTGATCCCTTACGACAGCTTCTTGTCCAAAGCGAATCACGCCGCCAAGCGCATTCTGGCGTACGCGCTCGCCAGCATGGTCGGCATGGCGCTTCTTATCTACATCGCGGCCCGGCTGTTCACGAAGCGGATCGAATCGCTGGTCGGCATGATGCGGCGCATCGAGAAGGAGGAGTTCGAGCTCGGCGACATCCGTCCGCTCGGGCGGGACGAGATCGGACAAGTGGGCAATGCGCTCAAGCGGCTAACTCAACGGCTCAGCACGCTCATTTCTGATGTATACAAGAAAGAGATCGACAAACGCGAAGCCGAGATGAACGTCCTGCAGGCGCAGATCAATCCCCACTTTCTGTACAACTCGCTTGCCTCCATCTCGTCGCTGGCCATCCGCAACGCGGATCCCCGCATGAACAAGATGGTGACCGATCTGGCCAAATTTTACCGAATCTCGCTGAACAAGGGCAAAAACACGCTGTCCATCCATGAAGAACTCCAGCTGACCCAATATTACGTCTCGATCCAGCAGGTACGGTTCGCCAATCTGCTCCGGGTGCATTACGATATCGACGAGTCCGTGCTGCCTTGCCCGATCGTCAAGCTGACGTTGCAGCCGTTCGTGGAGAATTGCATCAACCACGCCATCTGGGACCAGGAGCTCGGCGTCAACATCATCATCAGGGCCCGCCGAGACGGACAGGATATTTTGCTAAGCGTCGTAGACGACGGAATGGGCATGCGCATGTGTGACGGACCGGAGCTGCCGCAAAGCGGCGACAAGCTGTCCGGCTACGGCATCCGCAACGTCGACAACCGCATCAGGCTGCTGTACGGCGACTCTTATGGCGTCTCCATCTACAGCCGCCTCGGCATCGGCACGAGCGTGACGATCCGGGTGCCGGGGAAGTAGATACCGTGGTCCCGCACGGGGTAACAGGTAAGGGCTGTAGCATCGAATGTTCGCAAGCGAACGACGATTCAGCCCTTCTCTCGGTTTGTTGCTACTCCACCTCGTCCCCCCTCAACACCCCAATGAATGTAACTTTTTACACACAATCGTCGTTCTTCCCCTCAGCACCCCCGTCGGATGTAACTTTTTACACACAATCGTCGTTCTTCCCCTCAGCACCCCCGTCGGATGTAACTTTTTACACACAATCGTCGCTCCTCCCCCCGTCGCCCCCCTACTCCCCCCTTTGGCGCACCACTGGATATGAAATTTCATAGCCAATCACTTCTACCGGCCCTCTCGCTCCACACTAGATATGAAATTTCATACACAATTGTGTCTACAGCCCACCACGCGCTCCACTTGATATGAAATTTCATACACAATTGCGTCTACAGCCCGCCTCGCGCCACTCTGGATATGAAATATCATATCCAGAGTGGCGCGAGGCCCTATTGTACGGCGTCCCACTTCGCAAGCATCATAAAAGCGGGCCATGACGGCCCGCCCTGCTTAAAGCTTTTTCGCATAATAGGCCCAAAGACCAAAGAACACAACCAAAACAAACAACAGACAGGCCATCAAAGTAAAAAATATGGTAGCGCTAAAGAATCCTGAAACGATAGCCGCGACGCCTAGCCCCATCAGGATCACGCTCATCCCGAGGGTGCTTGCATTACGGAGAATCAAGCCGGTCCGCTCGTCGTTTTCCTCGATATACATCTTTTTCATCTCGGTGTCGTCTCTTCTTGCTTTCATGCATTTGCCCAAGTACGACACCGCGATTACTTCAAAGCCGATAAAAGCCCCAATATGAAACCCTTTGATAAAACTGGGGAGCACGGGCAGCTGATCTCGAAAAATCGTCAATGCCAAAAAAACGAGCGCCGCAATCGCTGCGGCAAATGACACCAGGTTCATCCGGGTTACCATCTTCGCCTTATACGCGTTCATTATCATTCCTCCAAGTCGCTGAAATCGAATACTTCTTCAATCGTCAGTCCAAAATATTTGGCGATCTTGTAGGCAAGCACAAGGGACGCCGTGTACTTCCCCACCTCGAGCGACGTAATCGTCTGCCTCGTCACGCCGACCGCCATACCTAATTCCTCTTGGGATAGCTTGCGTTGCTTGCGTAATTCTGGAATTCGAGTTTTCATTTGACCACACCCTTGCAAGGTTTGCTTTGCATAATTAGTATAGTTTGCTTTGCATTATATGTAAAGCATACTTTGCATTGTAATTGCAAAATAGTTCATCCTTCATAAACCTCTCCCTATTCGCCAGCCATCCTCTAAAACGCAAAGAGCCCCCGCCTAGCGGCGGGAGCCGGATCAAGTTACGCAAAGCGTTGCATGTGTGACTTGTGACGCTTACGTTACTTCTTCACTTTTACCTTGAACAGCTTGGACTGACCTGCCTCCAAATTCAACGCCAGCGTGCCGTTCGCTTCGCTCTTCGCGCCTGTCCATACATCCGTGAGCTCCGCCTTGGCCGTTGCCGGGATGCCGAGAGCCCTCGTCAAATCGATCGTCTTGGCGGCCGGCTCGTTGTCGTAATTAAACACGGCCAAATAATAGTCCTTTTTGTCCTGATGGACAAACACGTCCGTTGCCGCGGTTCCCGTATTGCCCTCCGCCGGTCGGAACGCTTCGCCGAGCAGCGCGACTTTGTTCACCTCTTTGTTCGTCAGCAGCAACTTCATCAGCTCTTGCGCTTCGGGATTGCTCACATCGTCCGAGCTCATGAAGACGGTGCCGGAGATAGCAGCGGCATTAACGCGCGACTGGGAAGCGTTATACGATCCACCTTTGACCAGCGTCATGTAATCCGGATCCGTGTAGCGATAGATCGTGCCGTTCTGCCACCAGCCGTACGTCAGGTTGTTCAGCTGATATTCATTGCGGAAGAGAGACCCGTCGATATCGCAGGATATCCGTCTCGCGTGCGCGTACTGGCTCGGGAACAGCGGAGCGATCGAAGCGCTGATGAACATGCGACCCTTCAGCGTTTTGTTGATGTGCGCCATCCCCTCGTTATACGCCTGAATGCCCGTCGTTACTTTCGGATCGTAGTGCACGCCTTCGAAGGAGCCGTGGCTCAGGAAGTCGATTTTAATATATTCGAAGCCGTAATCCAGGAAACGTTTGAAAATATGCTCCACCCTCATCTTCGAGCCCGGATGCGTCGGATCGATGGCGTAAGCGCCGTCTACCTTCGGCAGCGGATTGCCCGCTTCGTCGCGAAGAAGGATATCGCCGTACGTATACTTCCCGTTCGTGCCTTCTACGGGCTGTGCCATGTTTTCGCCCCAATAGACGAACGGCCCGTAATAAATGCCCGCTTTTTGCCCGTTCTTCTTAATGACCTTCACCGCGTCGCGCAGCTGTTGATCGGTCAAATTGTCCCAATACGAGTCCATGTTAATGTACACGTTGCCCTTGTTGTTGAACGTCTTCTGCAGGTTCGCCTTAAAGAAATCGGATACCGCCACGACTTTGTCGTAGCTAAGCGAGCTTTCGTACGCGCCCCAGCTGTTCCAACCGACCGGTACGCCGGAAGGTACGCCTTTATCGAAATCCAGCGGCGGCGCCACGGCTGCGTTCGCCTCTCCGTAGCCTTCGAGACCATCGCGGTAATCGTCGTAATAACCGATCATGATCTGCGGCGATTTCAACATCTTTCCTTCCACGTAGCCATGCTCGATCGTGTCGTGCGTAGACGTCTCTGACGTGAACCCGCCGTACACCTTCAGTTTGTTCAACCGATCGTTCGAGCCGCTCCAATAGATGCCCGTCTTCCATACGTCATGCGTGACGGAGCCGATAACCAGACCGGCGCGGCTTGCGTTATCGTACACCGCCGTCATCTCGGAGCTGACGTAATTGTCGCTGTTAAGCGCCGTATTGATCGTGCGCGCCTGATAACGCGACCACATGTCGTTGTCGAACGGCGTAATGAGCACGCGATTGTCGCCGTAGCTGCCGATATCGACGCCGCCCGTCGCGTGAACGGCGAACGGAGCCATGTCGTTAGAGCGGATTGACGTTGTGCTGACCAGCTCCTGCGAAACGAGGAAATACGGCTGATTCTCGTACAACTGATAGATTTGTTTCATCGTCGGCTGCCCCTCCGCCCGGTTCTCGACCGTGAAGCGGATGCCCATGCCGTGATTATCCTTAATGCGCGCAACCTCGCGAAGCTCGAAGAGATGCTCGTCGTACTTGCGGCTATCTAGCAGCTCGTCTCCGACCAGCGCGCTCGCGTACGCGCCTTTGATCAGCGTCTTGCCGTCCCAAGCCATGGCCGACAAACCGGATTCGGTATTAAACGTGATGGCATAATGCGCCGTCGCGAACACGGCGCCTTTCTCATGCTCGGCCACGCGGATGGAGCCGAATTTGTCCGAACGGACAACTTCTCCGATCAGACCGATATCATCGATGGGACCCGGATCCTCCCCTTCGTCGCCGCTCGGCGCGATTTCGATCTTGTCGATGTCCGGCGACCACCCTCCGTCATCGTCGAACGTGATCGTGTTGACTCCTTGTCGCAGCTCCACCTCGAAGCTCAGAACGCCAAGCGTGTCCCAGTCGGCCGTCTTCGGGAAAGCATAGTTCTCCGGTTCGCCATCGTTGACGGAAATCGATGCCGGCCGGGGATCGCCGGATACGTAAGAAACCGTAAGCTTGTACACGCCGGCCTTCTCGGCCACCACATCGCGGAATTGCAGCGTGGAGCCGCCCCAAATATTGCCGATCTTCATGCCTCCCGAACAGCCGGTGGCCGTCTGGCAGGCGGATATGGCCGCGTTGCCAGTCAGCGCATTGGCAGGTGCTTCCGCCTCGTAGACCGCTCCTTCTCCCGGAGTACCCGGATCTCCGCCGCCCGGTTCGGACAACCGCAGCTCGATCCGATCGATATCCGGCGAGTACCCTCCGCCATCGGCGATCGTCAGCGTGTTGTCTCCCGACTTCAGCTCCAGCTGAAGCTCGTACGCTCCGAGCGTTTCCCAGTTCGCCGTCGCCGGAGGGTGGTACGTATCGGTTCCGCCGCCGTTCGCGGTGAGCTGGAACGGTCTCGGATCCCCCGATATGTAATGCACGGTCATCGTGTATACGCCCGCATCCGGCACGTTCACGCCGTTAAACGTCAAGGCGGAACCTCCCCACATTCCGCCGACGAGTTGCCCGCCCGAACAGGCCGTTGCCGGCTGGCAATCCTTAATCGTGGCTTTGCCTGACAACGTATTGCCGGACGCTTCCGCTTCGAAAGAATACACGGCCTGCTCCGCTTCCGCTGCCAACGCCAACGAATCCCCTCCGGTTGTCGCCGATTGCCCCGGCGTTACCGCCGCCGTCAACACGAATACCATCACCGCGAGCGCGATGATCATGCCTTTGCTCCATCGTAGTTTCATGTTCCCATTCATTCCTTATTTACCTCCCTTTCTCCCTGCCGATTATTGAAACGCTTCCAATTCCACCTTCACTTTAAAGCAGGTTTCACTGGCGAACAATCCCAATATCCGCCGAACCATACGGCAAAATGATGAATATGGAGGATAACCTGAAGAAGCCTATTAGACGAATGAAGCAATATCATCCATAACTTCGCCTATGCAAAACGGCAGCCTAGGACACCGAATGTCCCGACTGCCGCTTTGTATGGAATGACTTATCAAAGGCTAACTAATAAGTATAATAGTTATGAGCGACCATCAGCGTAAACTTACGTCACGCTTTATTAATTGTCGTTACGCTTGTTTAAGCAGCGAGTACACATAGGTGTCGTGGGCGAGACCATTTTGGACCATATAACCCCTCAGTATTCCCTCTTGTTGAAATCCCATCTTATTAAGTAATTTGATGGAGGCCTCATTATCGATAAATACAACAGCACCAACTCGAGTTAATTTCAGACTATCAAATCCATACTCAAGAACTTTAGACACTGCTTCCGACGCATAACCTTTCCCCCACTGGCTTGGATGGATTTCATACCCGATTTCTGCTCGATTATGTCTAGGAGACCAGGCGTTAAATCCTATCGTTCCGATTATGCCCCTCGTGTCTTTCCTTTCGATTCCCCAGCGCATGCCTCTTTTTTCAATATAGTTTTTTAAAAAGAATTCCACGAAATGCTCTGCTTGCTCTATATGCCGAATTGTTTCCTGTCCGTAATAACGCGTTACCTTCTCATTAGAAAAACAAGAAAAAATACCTTCTGCATCGTCTTTTGTTATTTCTCTTAATCTCAGTCTACTTGTTTCTAATAACGGAAACATACCATCTCTCCTCTTTTATTCCGCCCTGCATTGAAACCATCCCGTATTTTCATAGTTTATTGTTTAAATCATTTAACGAATCGTCACTAAAGAATTGTCATTCGATTTTTGCAAGAGAATACCGTTATCGGACGTCAATACGCGGGCTATAGGCTCAGTTATTTTCAGCGCTAAACGGCCTGAACTGTCCAACAGCACGACGCCGTTGCTTCCGCCAAGCTGGCATACGAGTTGATTGTTTACCACTTGAACGCCGGTAATCTGCGATCCCCAAACAAGCGAGTCAGCCCCGTTAGGATTGACCTTGTACAGCTCGTAATGGGTTGAACTCTTCTTCACTGTATAGAATAGGTTGCCATCGACGCTGTCAAACCACGTGACGGCGTGCTCCGACTGCTTCGCTTCATTGTTCCCGTCCAGATCGGATGAATATAACAATTGATCCTTATTGTTAACGTAATATAGCTTTTTATCGATAAGCTGGAACCAGCCTACGCTTGAGTGAACGACTTTTGTAGTCTTGTTGGTTTTCAGATTGATTTCATAGATGTTATTGGCGTCAGATTCGTCGCGCGAAGCCAATACGTACGCATTGTCTCCGTTGACACCCATGTAGGAAGCTTTGCCGCCGCCAAGCGACCAGCTTTTACCGCTAAGCGTAACTGCGTACATGAGACTCGGATCGCCTACTTTCTTGCTTTTCCCCGCAGAGGATAAAGACAAATTGCCGCCCTCGAATGCCGAAGCGCCGTGTCGAACGATCAGCGTGCCGTAAGGCGTATCGCGGAAGTCCAAATATCCCTGATGCAACAATTCCGCCTTGCCATTGTCTCCTACTCTGACAAACTGGTCACTCCCCATCAACCCTGACCCAAGATGATAAGTAAACCACAGCTCGTTGTCCCGGATTAAGAAGCTTACTTTAGCGGGCTGCCATTCGGTATCCGAGCCTTCGAAGCTATAGGAATAAACCTCTTCCTTAGCTGAAGGCTGCTGTATGGGTGCCCGATAGACATGGTTTGTCGTGCCCGCTGTTAGCGTGAAATAATAATACCCTTTAAATATAGCAACTTCGTTATCCGCAGCAATTGGGGGAAGATCAACCGTCTGCAATTGAGGATTATGCGATGTAATACCGAGTCCGCTGGCGGCATTCCACTTATAATCCCATCCGAATTCCTCATACGCGAAACGCCAGGTTAGCGGGAAATAGGTGATGTTCCAAAAGTTTAGCAACGGATATTGTTCTTTCGAGTTTTGGATCACCTTGCCATTAACCGTAATGGTCGATGTAGAAATCTTGGCGGAGTAAGAGGACGCATTGCGACTCCCGGACTTGTAAGCCGCGTACGAGGAGGTCACCTGGCTTTGCTTAATGCCTAAGCCAGCCGTCTGTGACCAAGTCGTCTCCAGTCCCAGCATCCTGGTATCGTTCCAAGTCATCGGAAAATAGGTAATGCCCCGATATACCAACAACGGATATTGCCGGTACTGATTTTCTACTACATGACCGTTCAGTGTCACTTTAAAATTCGGCAGCGTAACCTTGACGCTAGCATCTGCAGCCATGGCATGTCCTGCAGGCATCACAAAGCTCAAGCACAATAAAATGGCAACCGCATATTTCATCCATTGTTTTTTCATGATTTTGTTATTCCTTTCTGATAGGCAGCCCTTTTAGTAGCGAGATAAAAATGATTTCATCTTTAATTGGGATAACCGCGAAATAGACAACCTGCACATTCTTATTGCCGTAGACAGACGGGAATTCATGCCGTCCGTTTTCGCGATACTCTATCGTTCCTCTCCAGCATAATAACTCTTCACTAATTCAAAGCGATTCCTAGCCCCACATTCAAAAGGGCCACGGCAACCACGCCTAAAATAACTCCAAGTGCCATCGATTTAAGCGTAAACCAGCGAAATTGCCCCGCCTCCGTTTTATCGATTTTGCGGATGCGCATGAGGATCGCCGCGTTGCCTATTAAAGCAAAAATTAAAACGATAAAAGCCATAATCGTCCAATACCCAGGCACATTTCGAATGTGGATGGGATCGTCATTCCTAATACTAGTAAATAGCGCTAATTGAATGCTTAACGAGAAGGTTAAAGCAACTAGTCTCCCGATCCGCCCTTTTCGATCCTGTTTCCTCCCTAGCTTTTTTCGTTCGTATTCCGCAATTTCCCGCATAAACCGAGGGCCGTGCAGGAAGAGCAACTGCTTCGGGAAGAAGAAGCTCCAGCATTCGGTAAGCAACAATGCCCCGTATAATAATACGGCTACCAAATAAATGTCCGCGGTCGAAGGCTCGAGAACAAGCATGAGCATGCCGGATAATGGGATAAAGAAGCACAGGCAACCATTGATAAAAATGATTTGTTTCACGCGCAAGGTTCTAAGTCTACTCGCTTCCAGAGCTGGCACTCTCCAATTTGGCCCATTTTACAGAACCGCCCTATTATACCACAAGAAGGAATATCATTCTTCTTTTATTAAGCTTTCCCTAATAGTATTGAGAGGCTTAATACTATAAAAACAAATCCGATGGCTCTATATACGTATATAACCTTTTTAGTTACAAAGTTTTTTTTGTCATCCTTTTCCCATGTACCTTCATTGCCGTCTAAATGATCGAAATGATACCATCCTATTTTTGAAAATAGCCTTGGGAAAACCAACAAGAACAATCCGAGGAATAAAATGACGAACCATGCCAATATACAATTCACTCCTTTATGAATCCACTCATTAAGTTGAACCTCTCTACTAATAGGTTATCAGAGCTTCCAATCCTTGTCATGGGATATTCAAATACATGCACAAAAAATCCTTGGGACTCCCACCCAAGGATTATTAGTTTTCTCAGCCGCCGCTTAATAGCTTAACACTTTGCTTGTATGCCGTTCGTGCTCGCGGCTTCCTGCACCGGACAGCAACGCTGCCAAGGTATCGCGGCCTGCGGACGCCGTTTTCCGCTCCGCGGTTACGCGTTCTCCTGGTCCAACGACCGTGATTTTCTCCGCCTGTGGAGCACCGATGACCGCGCCGTCTTCGATGACGGCGTTCTCGCCGATTATCGCTTTGTGAATACGGACATGGCGTCCAATCCGCGCGCCGGGCATAATAACGCTTTCGCAGACCAGACTGCCCTTGCCGATATCCGCCCCGGTGCTAATAACGGAGCGTTGCGCGCGACCCTCCAGCCGGCAACGATGATCGACGATGCAGTCATGAGACACGGCGCCATTCCGTCGATATTGGCGGACAGGAGTCGGCGCCTCGCCCGATTGAAGAGGCCAATGCGGCTCGGACAGCCGGAGCGTTCCGTCGATCAGCTCCATATGGGCTTCCCACAAGCTGTCCACCGTGCCTACATCGCGCCAATAGCCTTCATAAGGATAGGCGGTCAAGCTGGCGCCTTCTTGCAGCAGCCTAGGGATAATATCCTTGCCAAAATCATGGCTGGAAGCCGGATCGCCGGCATCCCGTTCCAGCGCTTCCTTAAGCTTGTCCGCACGGAACAAGTAAATACCCATTGAAGCCAGGTTGCTTCTTGGGCGGGCCGGTTTCTCTTCGAATTCGATTACGTTGTAGTCTTCGTTCGTATTAAGAATGCCGAACCGGCTTGCTTCGTGCCAAGGGACCCGCTTAACCGCAATGGTAGCGGAAGCGCCGCTGCGGATATGCGCCTCCAGCATCGGGCGGTAATCCATTTGATAAATATGATCGCCGGATAAGATGAGGACATGCTCCGCATTATGCTGATCGATGTAGGATAAATTGCGATAAATGGCATCGGCAGTCCCCGTATAGCAGCCGTCCGGAGAATGCGCCGAAGCCGGCAACATCGCGATTTCGCCTAGATGCTTGGTTCCAATAGCGTTAAGCCATGCGCCCCCATCGCCGATATGGCGGTGGACCGTTTGGGCGCAATACTGGGTCAGTACGCCGATTCTGCGTATTCCAGAATTAAAACAATTGCTAAGAGGGAAATCAATCATCCGATATCGTTCCCCGAAAGGTACGACCGGCTTAGCGAGTGAGGCGGTAAGCGGTGCGAGTCGTTTGCCTTCGCCGCCTGCAAGCAGCATGGCTGTACAAACCATTGTTGACATTCCGATTCCTCCAAGCTTTTTGATATGGGCAGGTTTCGCTCGATCATTTGTCTCGGTAACATCTATTTACACGCTTATTCGTGCATCTGAAACAGCACGTTCGCATTACGATCGGATCTTTCGCCATACGATCCGGTATCCGTTGGGATCAAGCCGGATAACGAGCTTGCCATCCGGGTTGTCGATCCCCTCGCCGGTTAAGGCATCGAGCCATCCTCCCTCTATCATGGGATGCATTAGCTCGGCAGGCTCATCCGAACGATTGATCCATACCGTAAAATGCTCATCGCCGTCCAGCCGTTCGTAAACGAGCGAGCCGCCGTCCGTATCCGCCGACAAAATTCGGAAACGGCCGCCGCGCAGGGCGTTACGCTCTTTCCTGAGCGAGATCAGCATTTTGTAAAAGTCAAACAAATCGCGGTTCTGGTTTTCCTCGCTCCAGACCATACATTTGCGGCAAGCGGGATCTTCTCCGCCATCCATTCCGAACTCATCGCCGTAATAGATGCAAGGCAGGCCCATGGTAGTCATCAAATAGACGACGGCTTGCTTCACCCGCCCCACATCGCCCCCGCAGCGGGTCATAACGCGCGGAATGTCGTGACTCGACAATAAGTTAAACAGCGTTTCGTTCGTTTGCTGCGGATATCGCATGATAAGCCTGTTCATTTTTTCCGCGAATTGGGCAGGCGAGATCGTCCGATCGGCGAAAAAGTCGAGCATCAGCTCCGTCAACGGATAGTTCATGACCGAATCGAACTGGTCGCCTTGCAGCCATCGCAACGAATCGCTCCATACTTCGCCGACGATGAAGGCGTCCTTGTTAGCCTTTTTGACCGCTTTGCGAAAGTCCCGCCAGAAGTGATGATCCACTTCATTGGCGACATCAAGCCGCCAGCCGTCGATCCCCGTATCCTCCATCCATTGGACCGCGGTTCCGATCAGATACTGCTTGACGTCGGGGTTAGCCGTATTGAGCTTGGGCATATTGCCGTAGAAGCCGAACGTATCGTAGTTCGCCGTCCCGTCCCTTACGCCGACGGGGAAATCATGAAGATGGAACCAGTCCTTGTACTCCGACTGCTCGCCTTTCTCCAGAACGTCCTGGAACGGCTTGAACTGCTCGCTTGCGTGATTGAAGACGGCGTCCAGCACGACGCGTATGCCATGGTCATGGCATTGCCGGACCAGCTTTTGCAGCAGCTCCTTGTCCCCGAACTGCGGATCAATCTCTTGGTAATCGGCGGTGTCGTATTTATGGTTGGAAGGCGAGCGGAAGATAGGCGTCAAATAAACGGCGTTAACGCCCAGCTCGTTCAAATGGCCTAGACGATTGAGGATACCCTGAAGATCCCCTCCGAAAAATGAATCGGCCTCCGGCTTTTCGCCCCAGGGCAAGGTGCCTTCGGGATCGCCCGATCGGTCTCCATTCTCGAAGCGATCGGGAAAGATCTGATAGAAGATCGCTTCCTTAGCCCATTCCGGAGCGTCAAATAGATCGATGGCATGAATATAATGCGCTTCGAAATATCCGCCGGCAGGGGTAGGCTGCTCGGAGGAGAAGCCGTCTTCCGTCAGCCAAAGGGTCTCCTCGCCGCTGTGAATACGGAATGCGTAGCTGAATCGTTTGAACTCCGGCCGGATGACGGCCTCCCAATAGTCATGCAAGCCATCCGCCGCGATGTGGTCCATTTCGATTTCCTGGCAATGATGCTCCCAATCGTATTTGTCTCCTGCAATAGCGATGACCCGCTCGACATCATCGCGTTTGGTTCTGATGCGCAGATGGAACGTCTCGGGATCGTAGGCATACGCCCATCTGTGGCTGGGAGAATGGTAGATGCTCTCTACTTGCATAGGGTCAGCTCCTTTTATGCGATCCTAAGTTACAGGCTGGGCCGCTAGGCCGCGATTCCGCATCGCATGGCTATTGAGAGTTCATACCCTTATTTCGAGCGTGATTAAACATGAAGGGAAACGGGTACTTACATACACAAATCTACTTGCGAGGTGACAGCGATGAACGAATTCGAACGAAGCCCCGACCGCCGCCGGGAGCAGCTGGGCAAACGGGACAATCCGGAGGGAATTCCGACGGAGAAGGAAAGCCTGTTTGACAAGTTCCTCAGCCAGCGCACGGTCGATCCCATCCCTGTAGAGGATCAAACCATCGAGCAGCAAGAAGAGAAGGATAAAAAGCGCACGAAAAGCGATTCTTCCAGCGCGCGCAAGTATCGCTCGGGGTTTTGAATCGGAACGGGCAAGCACTTCGAGACGGATGCTCTGCCGCGAAGCGGATGCAAGAAAGCCTCCCTGCGTATGGGAGGCTCTTCGTAATGCTATTAAAAATGGATCGCAATCGCGGCCCTGTCGCACTCCGTTCTCGAATTGATTGGCGACGCCATGGCTTTGCATGATCAGCCCCGATAACGGTTCGCTTCGATCCGCGCCAGCTCATCATGAAGCCCCATTCGTTCCATCTCGTCCATAATGATTTCTTCGATGCTTTCTTCATAATAATAGTAGTCTTCCAGATGGAAGTGGAAATCACGGAATAACGCCAGCTTGGACGCGTAAGATGCCTTTTGAAGGAAGCTCGTCAGCTCCTTCTCGCCGATATATTCGTCGAGGGTGATGCGGCTATGCTTGCGACCGGCTTCCGAAGGCCCTTTGTTTATAATCCCTAATCCATCTTCCGTCTCCACTATGATGTGCTCTGCACGCTGATCCCTCTGATTGGCGGAATACGTATAAGGATCTTTTATCGATGGCAAATCAAGCCCTTCTTCTATTCTTTCGCGAACGACACGCTTATTTTCCCTATCTTTCTCCGTCTCGGCGTAACCTTCGGAAGCGAGCTCTCCCATCTCCTCAAGGTACTCTTGTTCATTCCCATAGTTGAAATAGAGCAAGCTGAAATCCATCATCGCGATACGCAGAAACTCTCTTATATTGCCTGCGACAACGATGGCAGGCTGGTCGAAATTCATCGGAGACACCATGACGATCGGCGCTTCCTCCAAGTTGGTCGCGGCGCCGAAATCGGTTAGAAATCCGAAATGCTCGCCGTCCCAGCCAGTCCATCCAAATGTCACGACATCCAAAGGCGTGTTAAAGTATCCGCTGCGATATTCATCGGGGTTAAACCCTATCACGCTCCAAGGATCATACCCGTCATCTTCGAGCTTTAGATAAATATCCGTAAAAGCGTCAAGCGTCGGCGATCCCTCGGCGTATTTGCCGTAATTGACTTGCTTGGTTTCTTCATCCGAAAGCTCGGTAAAGTCTTCGTCCTCTTCTTCGTAGCTTTCATTCTCCTCTTCAAATGCTGTAAGGATGATCTCGCCTTCGGCATCGCTCCACGAAACCTCCGTATCGCTGAGCTCGCCAAGACGAAACATCTCGATGTAAGACGTTCCGTTTACGTTCCGAATTCGTTCTTCTTCCTCCAAATACACGTAGTGGATTTCTTCTTCATCTTGAGTTCGATATGTGATCGTGATGAGGCCGGGCTCCCACTCTACGTTCCAGCCCAATTGTTCCAGCGCTGCCCGCAGAGGCACGAACCGTTTTCTTCCTTCGAGAAGGACTGGCTTGTTCGAATGCAACGGCTTGCCGTTGATGATGACCGCTATGTCCTTCGATTCCTCCAGTTTGCTGCCTTCCGCATAAGTCGCATCCATAACCGGAGCTGCTCCAAGCAAGATAACGGCGCTTAGTACGGTAAACCCAATTTTCTTCAAGCCTTTCATGGACAACAATACCCCTCTTCGCGATAATATCTATTTTTTTCCTTCAAACCTATTTCGTCAGCATTCTCCATATTCCTCCATCCCATGGAGGATTTCCAATTCGATAGGTTTCTCTTGCGAAGGTCGGCGCGTTTCACGGCCAGTTTGTCGGTCACGCCGACAAACTACCTGCATTTGGCGCGTTTCACGGCCAGTTTGTCGGTCACGCCGACAAACTACCTGCATTTGGCGCGTTTCACGCCGACAAACTACCTGCATTTGGCGCGTTTCACGGCCAGTTTGTCGGTCACGCCGACAAACTACCTGCATTTGGCGCGTTTCACGGCCAGTTTGTCGGTCACGCCGACAAACTACCTGCATTCGGCGCGTTTCACGGCCAGTTTGTCGGTCACGCCGACAAACTACCTGCATTCGGCGCGTTTCACAGCCAGTTTGTCGGTCACGCCGACAAACTACCTGCATTCGGCGCGTTTCACCGCCAGTTTGTCGGTCACGCCGACAAACTACCTGCATTCGGCGCGTTTCACGGCCAGTTTGTCGGTCACGCCGACAAACTACCTGCATTCGGCGCGTTTCACGGCCAGTTTGTCGGTCACGCCGACAAACTACCTGCATTTGGCGCGTTTCACGGCCAGTTTGTCGGTCACGCCGACAAACTACCTGCATTCGGCGCGTTTCACGGCCAGTTTGTCG
>JAESFX010000118.1_pt1 | contig 96848 bp, 91 predicted proteins | sample 9269501 | NCBI WGS metagenome assembly JAESFX01 (sample SAMN14515570, study PRJNA621655) | algae metagenome | isolation source: Desmonostoc geniculatum HA4340-LM1 and co-occurring heterotrophs from cave... | place: USA: Maniniholo cave, Kauai, Hawaii | collected 2009-07-28
CACACTGCCTTTATACTTTTCTACCGGGATTATTGCCGACGAGCTTCGGTCGAGACGTTTGAGACCATTGACGAATACCGGCAGCAGTCCGGTGTCATCGGGGATTCCCTTGTAGGCCAAATGCGGCAGCGGCTTACCCTTTTCGCTCCACGACGAGCTGAAAGAGCCAAAGAGATAGTTGAAGCCCGACATGCCGTCCCAAACAACGCTCGAAGGCATGCCCAAGACTACGGCACTGATTCCCGGGTAACGCGTAGCAACCAGCAACCCGGCTTCGGCGCCTTTCGAATAACCGACAATCGCCAGCCGTTCACTGTCCACGCCTGGCTGTCGCTTGAGCCATTCCAGACCGCGATAAAATTCCTCCAGCGGAATGTTTTCAAGCTTGGCCGACTTTCCCGGGGCGTTATGGTAAGCCAGTTGCAGAATATGATAGCCTTGCTTTTGCAAGAGCAGCGCCTGCTCCCCTATATCCTTGCCGAGCCCTCCTTCCGATCCGCCCAGGAGAAGAATGCCGGGTTTTTTGCCGTCCCCGGCCGCAGGATAATAGTTGGCAAATATCCCGTCGGTATCGATACGCTGGCCACCGGATCCGGGTTCTACGATCCGCGCGGGAGCAGGTGGCTGTGTCAACATCCACAGAAATACAGCCACTGCTACGATCGCGAGTCCGCCAAATATACGCAGCGTGATTTTCCATTTTCTATTCACCTTATCGCTCCCGATTAGGGAGATGGCGCTCCGCAAACGGCCTCTCCCGCAATGTGCATAGCCAGCTTTCCGTCAAGTGCAGCGCGGTTCGGCGCACCGGTGCGTCATAATGATAGAGCCAAGCCCGGTTTGACCTTGACCAGAGTGCATAACTTTATATCTTGTTATGCAAGATGCCTGATGTAACAAAGCACGACCGAAAAGATGCCCGTGAAAACCGGCGAGCCCAGATGATCAAGGGTGTGCTGGAGCTTGCGCTTCTCACTATCCTGAAACAGCGCGCGCAATATGGATTGGAAATCCTTCATCGCATGAATGGCGAAGCCGGGCTCGATGTGGCGGACGGAACAATTTATCCGTTGCTCCACCGTATGGAGGCATCTGGCTTTGTTGCTTCCGAATGGCGGATCGAGGGAAAGCAGGCGCGACCGCGCAAATATTATGCGCTGACAAAAAGCGGTGCCGACGAACTGGAAGCCATTACGCATAATTGGCTCGAACTGCGCATGCGGGTTGATGCCTTGATAGAAGGGAGCTCGCGATGAGTGCCGATGAACGAAAACTTCACGCCTATGAACGGCAACTGAGATGGGCGCTTGACGCTCTTCCGGAGGCGGACCGCGACAGCATCGTCGCTGAATTGCGCTCGCATGTGCTCGATCGTTTGGACGCTGGCGACAATCTCGACGCGATACTGGCAGCATTGGGACCACCTAATGACTATGCACGTGCCTTCTGTGAAAGTTATGAAGTGGCAGGGCGCTTTCATCGCGAAAAACACCATGGATGCTGCAAGCACTGGTGCGTGGCTGGGGTCGCAGCGCCAGCGCGATTGGCGCTCTTCTAATCATTGCAATCGGCTGGGCAACCGCCACGCAGGCCGTATTTGTAGCATTGCTGAAGCTGCGCGATCCAGGTCATGTCGGCTTATGGAAAGGCGAGAATTTTTTCTTCATAGGCATCATAGATGACCCGTCGAGTGGCACCGAATTGCTTGGTGCATGGATCGCGCCACTGGCTTTCGCATGCGTCATGGCAGCCTGGGCGATTACACATTGGCTGGCCATGAGGGCATTGAAGGCGTTCCGTCCCCACGGCTGACATTTGCCAACATCGGAATATGAAAAGGGAGATTGGCTCATGATTATGAGTTCGAGAGCGATTGGCTGGTTTTTGGGAAGTCTGCTCATCTTTACCTGGCTTTTTCAGCTGGCCGCCATCTACGCAGTGGGCGACATCACCTCGCCAGCCATCGTGCCATGGCTGGTCGCGACCATGTTTATCCCTGGATTGTGGTCGATCATTTACTTGACGGCATTTAATCGTGAAGCATGGAAGGCTATCCAGTTCCGGCCAGGCAATCCGGTCTATCTCATTGCCGCCCCGCTCATTCCGGCGGCCATAGCACTCGGCGTCCTGGCTGTGATGGTGCAGCAAGGCTGGGCGACATCGGCTTACTTTGGCTTTAGCGCTACGGGCGTGAATGTGTCCGACGGACCATGGGTAATGGGTGATGGTTCGCAAGGCTGGAGTTATTTTGCTGCGAACATTGCAGTGACAGCCATCTACTTTGCCTGTCTCAATTCCGTTTTTGCGCTTGGCGAGGAGTTTGGCTGGCGCGGCCTGCTACAGCATAACATGATCGCGCGCTTAGGTTTCTTTCGCGGTGTTGCGCTCCTCGGTTTTGTCTGGGGGATTTGGCACGTGCCCGTCAATATAGCTGGATATAACCACCCTGATGCACCCATATTGGGAGCGCTTATATTATTCCCGATCGAACTGACGGCCATGTCCTTCATCATGGCGTGCGTCACACAGCATGCCCGCAGTTTCTGGCCAGCCGTGCTTATTCACGGATCAACCAACGGGATCACGCAGGGCTTGCTATCGAGCATGACGGCTGTTGAAGGGATCCCTTCGACGACTGCGAAAATAATCCAGATAGGCTTGATCGTAGCAGTAGCGATTCTATGCGTGCTCTTGACGCCGGCCCATGCCCGAGCGGGCTTGAACGCCGGTCCTTCGGATGGTCCGAAACCAGAGGGCGTTGGCGGCAAAGATGAGCAAATGAACTAGATGATGGATGCAATAGGCTAAATGCGCGACGTTTGTAGGACCACAAAGCTAGTGCCAAAAGGAAAGTGGCCATCGCGCCTAACGCTAAAAAGTGGCGCATTCACAAATTTCCGCAGCGCTCTGCGCCCCGTGCACCCTACCGTGGCTGCTGCGATACCCGGCGAGATAGCCCTTGGCCAACGTACCGCAAACCCGCCAAATCGGCAGGCTAACGAACTGTCCCAAGATGGATTATCTGGCTTGACGGCAGAGAAAGATCGAATACCTGCCAGCCTGTACACGTCACCTTGTCCCGTTGGCAGGAGGCGGCCATTTTCTCCTCTACATGCCTGGTCGAGTAGCCATACTCCACGCGTATTCGGCCTGAATTGTCGAGCACCATTGCTATAAACTGCTCGGTTCCCCGGTCATCGGCATCATTTTCGTTAGGATAAGGCCTGCATTCTGCTTGGTTTTCGCGCTTGCACAGTGCCAACGTCGCGTTGGTTGCTGCAGCACGACTAGGCTGCCCCGTCACGAGAGACAGTTTCTGAGTTTTGGACGTTCCAGTGGGCCAGGCGATTGCGTAAAAGCCTCGCAGCGGCTGGTCGGCACGGTCTTCATCGAGTATTGCTCTGCGCTCCTTGCCGGCCGGATAAAGTTCGACGATCCGGCATTTTTTGCCGCTCGGACAAGTTTGCTTGACGCGCTTGATTGCAGCTTCAGCATTCGCCGCGTCGATCCAATAAGTTGCGCCAGCCTCGTCGATTAGCCGAACGATCACTCCTGAACTGCTGTGCGCCCCTTTCACACAGTCCAGGCCAGTGTCTGCCTTACATTTGCTGACTGCCGCACCCACGGCTGCGTCCAAGCCCTCGATGCCGCTAACCAACCAATATTTGCGCTGCCAGCGTGCCGGAGAAGCCCCCTTCGGCCATCCGATTACCGCATATCTGTTAATCGGGGGAGTGGTGTCGGGGAAGCTAATCCGCGGACCGGTGCTATTGACGATTATCCTGACGATCTGGCAACCGATACTCTTTTCCTGACAATCCGCCAAAGCTTTTGAAGTAGTGGATCCATAATCCACGCCGCCTTCGGTGAAGTGGTGGCCAGCGATGTCTCTTGCTACAGCTACCATATAATCGTTGAAGCCCGACCACAGAACATGACATCCGTCATCCATCTGTTCTGCGCAAATCTTCAGCGCTTCTTTTTCGGCTGTTTTGTCGTCGTCATAGCCCGATGCTGTCCACAGCGCCGGACTGTCCCGGTGCGCTACTACCGACATGAACGCATCAGGCGCAGGTCCTAAATCGGGTTTGTCCGGCGCATTCTCTGCCGCTGGGCCCATGGGGGCGCATGCCAGCCACCCGACATCATTTCCACCGGTAGGATAAAAGCCCGGCGGGCATCGGCCCTCCGCATGTGCAGGATACTGCGGCAAACCAATGCCTATCAAAACGATTGCTATAACAAAGCAGATCCTTCTGAAAGAGTTGATACACTCACACGCTATCGCACGGCGCCCGTTGCCAATGAACATCATCAGAGATGAACTAATCGTTCTCCTCGTCAAAAAATAGCGGAATGGAGGAACCGGTGCACGTGCATATCGCGACTGATTATCTGTTTCAGTATCGTGAATGATAGCCGCAAATCTCGCTAATGGAGCAGCGCTGGTTCGACACACATTTCTTCACGAAGAAAGAAGGGGCACAAGCATGCTCGCCTGTCATCTGTTGCCAAGTTCATGGCCATGCTTTCAATGCAAGCTGATCGCCGAAAACTTTGCCAGAACGACTCCGCTGTCAGTGTCCAGTCCAGGGGGCAACGAATGCCGCGCCTCATCGAGTTATGATCCAAAGGCCGCGCTGCGGTCCAGTAGAGCGGCTCAATATGTTTTGCGCACCGGTTCATCGCTAATTTGGCAATGCCAAGCCAAAGTTGGCAAGAGCGAGTTATAGAAAGCTCGTTCCAGTGGCGATCGCTTGCAAGCTAATTTGGAGTGTTTCGAGATCGAGGGCAGTATGAATGGACGTCGGGAGTGCAAGTCGGTCGGGAAGCGATCTCGATTGTGACGCTTTCGCGGTCCCTTGCCGTTCTCGCCGCAATCGCAGCGGCTATCGCGCTGGCGCCTGTTCTGTCGACGCTGATCGCGTCATGGAGCGCCGGTCTGGCAGGTTGTCATCTCGACGCGAGCGGACCGCATTCCTGTCTCTTGCTGGGTATGGAAATGAAGGACGCGCTCTATCATATGAGCAGAGCCTATTGGCTGTTCCTTTTCACTGTTTTCTACATACCAGTGGCCATCTTGCTCGCTATTGCAGCATTCGTGGCTGGACGGCGGGCTAAGCATATCGGGTCTAATCCCACAACTGTTGGCGTTCGCTTCTGGCTGTTTGGCTTGGGGTTGCTGATACTTCCTTTGCTGACCAACGTCGGCCTCGGTCTCCTTGTAGTTGCAAGCGTGCATTGGGGGGTGGCGCGCTTCCGCAGCCGCCGCGCATCCGAGCCTTGAGGACAAGCGAACAAAACGTCTGACCAGACAAGGAGCGCAGCTTGCCAAGGCTTGGCAGGGCATAATCCGACCGAATGCGTCGCCGTTATCGAAAGTCGCGGCGCGACAAGTCGACCGCCATGACGACCAGCACAGCCAGGCCGCCAACCGCGCCGGGCAAGGCGACATGGACCGGATCGGCCCTGGTCAATATTTTCATGGGCATAACCCACGGGAACCAATCGGCTTGCCTTGTTCCGGTCATTGCTACTGCCAGCGATACCATCGTACCGCCAATGCCGAAAGAGAGCGGGACGACGAAACTCGCAAAGCGAAGCGCAACCCATGTCTGCAATCCAACGAAAAATAGTGCCGAAGCGGTGATCCAGCCGGTCGTTTTCGCGAGTTTCTCTAACGGGATCGTTCCGACCGGATGGTTTCCTCCAATAGCACCTCCGAGCGCCGCGCCCAGAGCCGTAAAGATGATTGCAAGGCAGGTCGTCAGCAGCAAGGCAGCCAATATGACTGTCGCTTTCGCCATGAAAAGCTGCCAGCGCTGAATCGGCAAAGCCAGAAGATGATCCCAGCCCCGCGACTGATATTCGATCTGCGCCATCAATGTGCTGAAAGCCGCCATCACCATCGGCAACAGAAAAAGCGCCCAGAGCGGCAGCATGAAGCTTTGAAAAATCGACGGCCAATGCGGTGCCTTTTCTGCCGTCGCAACCGACAGCATCACCAGCAACCCCGGAAAGGAAGGGGCCACAGTCGCCAGCAAAAGTGCAAGCGAACCCCTAAGTTTCAATATTTCTGCCCGGATCAAGGAAATCATGACTGTGCCTCTTTTGCAGTTCGGTTTCCGCTGAGCGCGACGCGATAAACATCTTCCAGTGACCAAGGCTGTGGCGCGAGGCCGGACACCGACAGACCTGATTGAACAAGCAGGTGGTTAGCGTCCGCAGCTTGCCGGTGGGGATCGTCGTCATGTTTCAAATTCAGCACAACTCGGTCGTCGCCGACGTCAACATCAAAGCCCGCAGTCTTCAGTACGGCCCCACCCCTGCCCGGATCGTCGAGTTCGATGACGATTCGTGAAGTCTTTGCGATAAGTGACGAGACCTTGTCCTGTAGGGTCAATCGGCCCTTTTGCATAAGTCCGACATAGTCAGCGATTTGCTCGACCTCGCTGAGGAGGTGACTGGATATGAAAACAGTGCCGCTGATGCGCGCCGGCAAATCTCGAAGGAAAGCCCGCATCGCCATGATCCCATCGGGGTCCAGGCCGTTAGTCGGCTCGTCCAGCAGAAGCAATCGCGGCGAGCCCAGCAAGGCGCGGGCAATTGCCAGACGTTGTTTCATCCCAAGCGAATAGGTTCCGACCTTCTGCTTGTCAGCCCCGGCCAAGTCGACAAGCTCGAGTACACGCTCCGATTCCGTTGGGGGGAGGCCCAATAACAGGCATGTCTGATGCAGATTGGCGCGGCCGGTAAGGTGGTTGTATAACGCGGGACTTTCGATCACGGCGCCGACCTTTTGCAATGCTCGACGCCTGTTCGTTGCAAGATCGTGACCGAACAACAGGACCTGGCCCGCATCTGCTTTGGTCAATCCGAGGAGCATGCGCATCACTGTCGTTTTGCCTGCGCCATTGGGACCAACGAATCCATAAACACAGGATTGCGGAACTCGCAGAGCAATTTCGCTGACCGCGGCTAGAGGGGAGTAACTTTTGGACAAGCCGAGCGTCTCGACAGCTAACATATCGCTTGAGCCCTTTTTGGAATTTAATTATTACTTAAATTATCGCGTTGAGAAAATTTAAGTCAAGGTTAAATTATGAAGGATGATCCTAAGCGTTCGATACAGCGCAACAGCCGCTATCTGGCATGGCTAGCGGGACTGGTTTTTGCTGTTCTGGTTCTCGGTCTTGGCATTGAGGCCATGACAATCCGGCTTGCGGACGACCCGCTGGCTGCAACAGTTTTCGCTTTGATCTATCGTTTGCCATTCATTTTTTATCTCTTTGCCATCTGGAGACTGCACAAAGCATTTCGCTTGCTGGCGGGCGGGGCCATTTTTGATCATGTCGTTCCGGCATTGCTGAGATCGATCGGAATCGCGTTGTCGACCGGCGCAATCACGGCCATTTTTGTCACCCCGTTGTTGCTTCGGATGAGCTTCGGTCCTTATTCGGGGGGCTTGGCCAATTTCGACGCAGCCGCGATCATGCTTGCCATTGTGGGAATAATGCTGACCTTGCTCGCCGGGCTGTTGAGTCAGGCAGCAGCAATCAACGCAGAGCTGGGCGAGTTTTTTTGATGCCCGTAAAGGTAACTTTGGACAGCATGCTCGAAAAGCGGGGAGTCACCGGCAAGCAATTGGCGCAGCAGGTCGGCCTCAGCGAAACGCAAATGTCTTTGTTTAGATCGGGCAAGGTTAGGGGTATCCGTTTTTCGACGTTGGAGCGGCTTTGCCTGGCGCTTGATTGCCGCCCTGGCGATCTGATCGATTTCGAAGCCTGACCGAACGGGACCGCTTGCGCTACCCAGCATTCAATTGAGCTTGCACCGATGGAAGAGCGTCGGCATATTTTCACCGTCTCTGCGCGCGTGCAGTTTTTTTCCGTCCAGCGACAGTTGCAGCCAGAGATTTTCCCGAAAGCCGCTATCGCCCTCCTGTGCTTCGAGATCGAGAACGACATCCGGAAAATCGCTATGGCCGCGCACCCGGGTGACGGCCGCGTTGCCAACCATCCGCTCATCGATGCGCATCTGAACGCCATAGTCCCGCGTTACAAAGCAGGCATCTTTTGGCGAGGCCCACAGCCCTCGATAGGCTTCAGGGACGATCCGCATTTCATAGTCGATCAGCGACCCGCGGTCTTTGGTTCGTTCAAAGCTCGCACAGGACGCAACCGCCAGGCTTCCCAGAAGCAGGCAAATTCTCAATCTTCGCGGCATCGAACTACGACCATTTCTGAAACTCAGGGATTGTCTGGCCATGTCATTCGCGCTTTAACATGAGACGGACATCTGGGCTCTTATCGAGCGCACCATTCACGTTCCACTCCACGACATTCTCTTCGTCGGACTGTTCCAGTGTATCGCCCACTGCATGGGTCGCCCGTGATGCTTCGCCGAAAGACATGAGCATCGCGTTCGTTTTCAATGTGAATGTACCATCTGCACGGTTCAGAACCGGAATCTCCGCTTCATTTTTCTTGCTGCCGGCAGTCTGGCGAAGCAAATCGCGCAAGGCCGAGGTCGAAAAGCCGGGAGCGTCAACCTCGACGATGTCGTCGCTGACGCGCCGGACGATCACAATGGGCATGAACATTTTCGTTTCCGGCATGAGGGGAAACACGAAGTCGCGGTCGAGCATGCCCGAGACTTCATATACCACGTCGAACACGCCTGCGCCTTTATATTCTACGTTTTGCCAGCCACTGACACCCGACATGCGCTTAGCCAGTTCGATGTTGGCCGCTTTGTCATAGGGGTTGAACCCGACCAGCGCCTCGATCTCTTTCGCTTGGGAGAGCCGGGCCTTTTCGATCGATAAGGCAAGCTGTCTTTGCGCTTCGGTTTCCGACGGATTGCATGGCCGCTCGTCGCCCGTTCCGTCATCGAAACAACGCGCCTGTGAGGGGGTCCATTGCTCTGCGGGCTGCTCTTCGGGCATCGCAAAGAGCAGCTCGCCTGCATAGCGAAAGGTGAAACTGCCGTCGCGGCGGATGTCCAGTTCCGAAGAGAATTTGCCAGGCAGGAAGATGCAGCCCGCCAGGAGCGCACATAAGCCTGCGCATACCGGGAGAACAAGCATTGCGCGGAATCTGCTAAAACAACTCATTCGATCTCCTTCGATCCCGGCTTCGGGCATTGTTGATTTCTCGCCGCTCGAATGCCCTTAACAAGCGTGCCTGAGGTCAGGGGATTGTGACGGGAACGGGTGGCCGGACAGGAGGCAGTTGCCTAACCGGTACCGAATAGAGCGTCAGCATGTTGAAGCTTCCGCGGCACACCGGCATGCTTCGATACTCTGTCATCTGGAAGCGTCGGCCGTCCCACGCATATTCCGCATATTGACCGCAATCTCCAATCGCGCGGCCGTTCGCTCTGGCAATGAGCCGGCGGCGCTCCTCATCCCACCGCGCATAGGGCAAATGCGGAACCTGGTCGTCGAGCTCGTCAAACGGATGCGGCCCGAACGAGGCAGGCCGGACCCCGTTGCCATGATGTTTCAGGAGCACCAGCGACAAAGGATTATATGCTGTGCAGGCGCTATCGATCAACACAAGGCTGGTGAAATCGTCAAGCCGGGCATTTCGGGTTTGCGGAAGCACAGAGCCTGCACGCTCGGCGCATCGGTCGGCAGTCCGCCACAAGGCGAGCTCCTTGTCGCTCATGGCTTCGGCTGCGAGGTCGGACGGCGCTGGCGTTTCTATTAGAGCTGCGGGTAGCATGGCAGGCTCGTCCGGCACGGATTTGCCTGGATGGGATGAAGCAGATTTATCCCCCCTGGAAGAACGATGACGTTCGATCTGCGCAAGTGCCAAAGACAGGCCTTTGATTGGTGTCCGGCCCAATAGTTCTTCCCCCTGCATGAAACTTAACTTTTTGCCGAAGCGCATCTTGTCGATCAGCTTCGAAGAGTTGACCGGGTCGAAATATATGGTCCCCTGATATGCATTGAATTCGACCGCGACTTTCCTGCCATCTACCGCAAAGGCCAATTTTCCGGATGTCGGCCTTTCTGATTGAAACAGCGATGGACTGATCGACAACGATATGGTCTGGCCGGGCGCGGCATCACGCTCGACCATAACGTCTATCGTTTGGCTTGCGGCGGCGACAACCACTTGCTCGTCGTCAATCGGAAGGTTGACCGCGGCGCAGTTCCCGAGATTGTCGCAGCCCACGGCCCAGTCCTCGATGATTTGAGGAGGCTCGACAGTAATGCCATTGGCGATCGTCAGCAACAGCATCGAGATGTTAGAAATCATCATTCACCACTCCAGGCATCAATCCTGCCAACATCTGTGCCCGAGTTGCCGGAACACACCGTCCGACGCTAACGGTCGCTCCTGGAAGGAAGTCATACTGACAATCCTGCAGTTGGCGGTAATCGGTCAATAAGACCGGCGCACCGGTGCGCCATGAAGGCCAACAATGGCCTAAAGCCTGCGGCTGGAAGATGCTCCGGCCTGCCTCATACCCTGTGCGTCGGCGTTGGTGGTGCAGCACCGCGAGAAAGCTCTGCATGGCTGCAGCCATCGAGCCCGGCTATCTGGACAAGTTTTACGCGATCACTTCAGCAGATACCGGAGCGGGCAGGACGCCGTAGCTTCGAGTTGATGTCAGCGGCCAAGAGCCGCGCGAATCTTGGGCAGATAGGTTCGCCCGACCCTGATCTCGGATCCGTCCGTCAGCACAAGGATCAGCGCGCCAAATTGCGCCTGCTTGGCCTTTGCGATAGCGCTTCGGCGGACAATCGTACTTCGATGTACCCGCCAGAATTCAGTTGCCTCAAGGCGTCGTTCGACCGATGCAAGATTCTCGGGATAGCTATATTTTTGATCGGCGAGACAGATGGTCACATAGTCGCGATCAGCCTGAAAGCAGGTGACTTCCTCGGGCGCGACACGAATATATTCGCCGTGCGACCTGACCCAAAACTCTTTGACGCCAGGCGCCTTGTCATTGAGTGCACGTTTGAGATTGGCCAGCGTTTCCTGCAATTCCGAGATATTTTCGGTCTGTTCACGCGCTAGGACCGCTTCGCGCGCGCGCTGCAGGGCCAGGGCAAAGCGCCCGGGTTCGATTGGCTTTGTTACATAATCGATTGCCTGCGCTTCGAAAGCGCGGAGCGCATAATGATCGAAAGCCGTCACGAAGACGATGGCCAGGGGAAATTCAAGACCGTTGAGCAACTCAAAGCCACTGCCTCCCGGCATCTGGATATCGAGCAGCACGATGTGGGGTCGGCATTGCTCGATCGATTGCCTGGCGGCCAAAACATTATTTGCTTCATCGACACGCGCGACCCAGTCGAACTTCCTGAGCATGCGGATCATTCTGCGCCTCGCAAGCGGTTCGTCGTCGACGACGAGCACGTTGATTTGATTCAAGCTGGGTTCCATGGCGTGAGAAGAGTTGCAACGACGACCAGAGAATGTCCACCACTGTTGGGCCACCTGTGCGGGTACCCGGCAATATTTATCAAAACGCACTTCATGCCCGTTGCTGCACTTTCAATTTAGGGCCAGCCAGTGGTCGTGGATGAACATCGACGTTTTGACCTGCGGCTCGGGTTATATTTGCCGATCTCATCCAAAACGTCACTCGCTGCTGCGGAACCGGTGCTTCATTGCCGTTGACGCTGCGGACGAGTGCTACCAAGCCGGCAGCATGGCGATCGAGATCGATACGTAATGCGGCTTCCGGGATCTTTCGCCCTCGCAGGTCTCGCAGCCGTTGTTTGTAATATATTTCTCGGACATGATCTGCGCGGCTGGTCACCCTCCGACAGTCGAAGCCCATCGACATTGATCGTCTCCGTCCAACCCGACCGAGGCAAATTTTCTCTCGGCGAATGTTTGCCCGGGACGATAGACCCGCACGTCGCGCCAAGATCTTCCGAATATGAAGGCAGCGCGACGCTTACCATAATCACTTGCCGGAGCCGTTCGCGCGCGGCAGCCATGATCACCCTCTATGGGGCCTTTGTTGCCTTGATCTTCGCCTTGAAAAAATGGCGTTCTGCAAAACAACGGTCACCGACACCTAAACGGGAATGATGTACCGGTGCGCCTTTACTGGTTGCCCGAAAACCGTCTGTGGCGCACCGATGCTTCGGCAGCTGCAATTCCGAATCTCGCATAGCCGTTCGTCGGCTCGAACAAGCCATCCGTAGATATCTGTTGCATTCATTCCCGGAATAATAGCCGCTCACAAAACGCCGGTTGAAGGCGCTCCAATCATCCTGCGTATTCCGCCCAGCATAAACAAATGCCGAATCGAGGAATGTGTCATGGACGCCTATATGCAGTTGCTGGACGCTGCCTTGCCGCAATGGGATGATGCGACCGACGACCAAGGGTCGAATGAGAATTGCTCAAAAGGACTTCCTCAAATTGCTTACATTGCAGTGAATACCGACCGTTTGCATGACGCAATCGAGATATTACGTGCGGCACTGCCGCCCGGCAGCGAAATCCGCATTCAAGCAGACGCAGGGCTGGCGGCAGTGCCCGAGCAGACCCGGCCGATCGCGGAATTTTCGCCGCGCCAGAGACAGATACTCAGTCTTTTGCGACTGAATTTGTCCAATAAGGACATCGCACGCAGGCTCGACCTATCCCATTTTACCGTCCGCAACGCCATCTGCCAGATGTTACGTGACTTCAACGTATCGTCCCGGCAGGAAATAATTCGCCAAATGGAGGACGGGCCATTCGGATTTGCCCATCCCTTCCGACGCGACGGGGATGCTCTTACCTACTGAGCCGGCCATGGGCCGCCACAAGACGTACAATTGCGCATACCTATCAACACGCACAAACGCCTATTTTTTCGCTTGCTGTGTCGGGGCGTGAGCAAAGAAAGGCTGATCATGTTTATATTTGAAAGTGAATTACGTGCCCGTTGAAATGGGGATTGAGGTCTTGTGGCTAGCGGCCATGATCTTTGGCGGAGCTTACTGGCTGCGTCGTGATATCAAGGCGTATGAGCGCTTTGTCCTGTTGGAAGATAGCGCGGCGCGGCAGCGCCATTACGGTATCTGGATCGTGCAGAGCTTTAGCATCCTGACAGGTGCAAGCATCATCAGCCTTTGGTTGGCCGGGGGTCTGGTTCCCTTCCTTCCCTTTCCGGCCCCGTTCGCCGAGGCGCGCGTCCTGTTCAATTTGCCTCAGGGGACTTGGTCCACCGACATGAAGATTGGGATCGCAATCGGTATAGCGATCAATCTTACCGTTGTTGGATTGATCCAACGGTGGCGTTGGCGCAATATGATGTCACGGCTGCACGGGCCTATAGAGCCCATGGTACCGCGCAACCGGCGGGAAGCGGTATATGCCCTGTTACTGAGTCTAAATGCAGGTTTCAGCGAAGAATTATTCTTCCGCCTCGCGCTGCCGTTGCTGCTTTATCAAATCTCGGGATCGCTGCTTTTCGCTTTTGCGTTGTCAACGCTCTGTTTTGGACTTGCCCATGCATATCAGGGGTGGAAAGGCATATTGGCCACGATGGCAGTAGGCGTGCTCTTTGTCATCATCTACCTCAAGACTGGATCGCTGTTCCATATCATGCTGCTACACGCGCTCATAGACATCGTCGCATTCTTCGTGAGGCCAGCGATCATGCGCACAATTTCACGGCGTTTCTCGCCCCCAGAAGCGGTCCGCCCTCTGTAAGCGCGACTGGACATTTGTCCCTGATTTCGTGGCTCTAGAGGAGAAGTGGATCATAAAGGCGGATGCAGTTTTTGATCGCTGTGACTATGTGAGGAGCCGACGAGCAGGTACCCCCACCACTGTGGTAGCTGGCTCGACATCGCGTGTCACAACGGCGCCGGCACCGACCACTGCATCCTCGCCAACCCGAAGACCCTGGATAATCGAAGCGTTCGGTCCCACCATGGCCCCCGCACCTAGATGAACGCTGCCACCCAGACGTGCCCCAGGACTGATGTTCGCATAGTCCCCGACCCGACAGTCGTGGCCGATGCTTGCGCCGTGATTGACGATGGCGCCCCGTCCGATCGACGCTTTTGTGCCCGCGATTGCGCCTGCAAAAAGGACAGCTCCAGCGGCGATAGAGGCGCTGGGTGAAATAATCGCAGAGGGATGGCGAATGCTCGCCAGCGACGCTCCCTTTTCCAATAGCGCCTCGCTGAGTTTGCGACGGAGCGCGTTCGAACCACAAGCAACGGAGAAATGCGCTCCACGGGCGATTTCCGCTATTGCGACCTCCTCGAGATGCCCCAACCATCTGCAATCGAGAAGGGAACTGGGCATATTCCCATCGACCGTTACAAACCCGCGCACCGGCATAGCGGAGAGTATAGCTGATTCATAAACAACGGCTGCATGCTGCCCGCTCGCAGCGGCGACAATGATCAGCGGCATGGCAAGATTGTCTCAGGTTTGAAGTTCATCGGTTACAATCGGTGACGGCATATTCGCACGTTGGATATCACAACAAGGCAGCGCATGCTCATCGTTGGGACCCAATGCCCACACAGCACTCATCCAAGCTCCGGGCAATGATCTTGCCGGCATTGCAGCTGGCGGTTGGGTGTGTGGTCATAGCGATCTGAAGCTTTTGGTTGGAGCATCGTGCGATGCATGCCAATAGCGGTTTCAGTGTAGCGCAGCGCTGTCATGCGAAAATGTGCACCGGTTCCCCTGTTTCGGTTGAATCCGATGTCCAATGACCGGATGCATGCAGAGAGTTGCGTGAGCGCGCGCCCTTTGGAAATGGTTGGAACCAGAATGCGGATCAGTCTGTCGGGAACCGCCGCGATCGCGGCGATGGCTTTGTTTGCCAATAGCGCACAGGCGCAATCGGTGAAGCCGATCGACGCGGCACAGGTCGACAACATTTGCCCCGGGTTGAAAATGCCCGATTTGAGCCTTGGATTACCAAAATCCCGGCAAAACCCGCTCTTTGTGAAAAAAGGCAATCGCCTGCCAGAAGCTTTTGCACCTTTCACCGAGGCAGATCTGGAGTTTACGCCTTGGTCCGACCTGCTTGCCGGCATCACCTACCGTGCCGCGAGCCCCGATGGAGAGGTCAATCGCAACCTGGCCGAAACGCTCGAAAGCAGCTTGCTCGCTGCCGGATGGACAAAATCCGATCGTCCCGACCTCGCCTCGCCGCTTGTGTTCGTTGCGCAGCATTTCAGCAAAGAGGTTGAGACACCACAGGGCAAACGGGAGCTGTTCCTTGAATTCGATACACCCGGCGCCCTCATGCTTCGTTGCGGCGACAGCCGGTTGTTGGAGATTCAGAAAAAAGAAAATGAAGGAGAGCTCGAGCCGGGCAGCAAGCGCCCACAGCAGCCGCTAACAGCCGATAAGAATGCCACGATCGCCAATGAGTCGGCCTGCGAGGATGCATTGCTCCTGCAGTCATTTGGTAAAGCTGGTGTTGTCGATGAAACGGCGCCCGCCTTTGCGGATTTCATTGCGGGCGGGGCAGCTCTTTCCGAATATAAGCAATATAAGGGTCGCATCGTTACCTGGCTGAAATGGGCGCTACTCGATTCGAAGAAGATCGATCGCGACCGCATTTGGGAACTTGAGGACCAAGCTAATCGAGGCATAGCGGAACAGGAGCTTTCACTTCTCGGCACGATTTTCGAAAAAGTCATGCAAGCGGATGCGGCAATGAAAGACGATGAACCCAAGGCTGCCTGCCAGTCATTTTTCGCTTTCATGCAGGCACAGGCAGAGAAGGATCGCAGCGACATCGCATATCATGAACGCGTGACGAGACTTCTGGAGCAGGAAGCCGCTCGGGTGGGCCTGGACCTGCAATCCGACCCAAGCTAGCAGCGAACATTAGTGCGGGCGAAAGCCGCTCATGCCGTCTTCCAGGGGATATCGAGCGAGGCACGATAGCGGCCCGGCCCCGCGACGCCGGCCGAGAAACGCCCCTCGTCGGCGAAGCGGGCACGCAATCTCTCGGCTACATTCTTCAAGCCGATCCCCATGCCCTTGCTTGCGTGCGCTGGCGCGTCGACGGGCATATCATTCTCCACAAACAGCTTCAGCCTGTCGTCTTCCCGCGATGCGCTCAGATAAATGCTGGAGGCACCCGTCATTTGTCCAACACCATGTTTAATCGCATTCTCCACGAGCGGCTGCAGGATCAGGCTCGGGACAAGCGCTTTTTCAGCCTCCGGTGACATATGGATATCGAATGTCATCCGGTCGGAGAAACGCTGGTACTCGATCTCGAGATATTCTTCCTGAAGCGCCAGTTCGTCGGCCAGCGGCACGTCGTGGAAGGGATCGAGCGTGAGCGTCGTGCGCAAGAATGTGGATAGCGACAGCACCATTTTTTCCGCGCGGGTCGCCGATCCCTCCTCGATCAGTCCGGCGATGGAGTTCAGTGTATTGAACAGGAAGTGGGGATTGACCTGATAGCGCAGCGCACGCATCTGCGCGGACAGGGCTTCTTCCCGAACCGCTGCCAACCGGCGCTCTTGGTCGCGAACATCGAAACTGTAGAGCAAGGTCAGGAACATGCAGGACCAGCCGAAAAAGACTGCCGCGCACATGAAGAATCCGCTAGAATTTGCATCCCAGCCAAAATCGATCCCAGCATCGGGATAAAAATATTTATAGACCTCGATGTTGAGGAGAAAGTTGATGATCGAAACGCCGGATGAAATTGCAAAACAATAAAGAAGGTTGAGCATCATGCTCCTGCTGCGCCATGCAAGCACAAGAAACGACATGAGGGAGATCGAACCGATATAGCTCAATATGTCGATCACGGCCGACTTGCCCGTAAATCCCCGAGCTTGACCCCCATTTGGGCCGCCCCCCGCAAAAAAGGCTACGACGGCATAAAAAACGGCATTCAGCACAAGGTAGAGAACGGCGATTTTCATGCTTTCCCGAAATATGGAACCGCGCGCCGGAATTGAAATGTTCATAATGAGAGGCCAGCTTACATCTATCTACGGTGGACGTGATACTATTCTCTGCTTGCAAGGGCCACTTTGAATCGGCAACCGGTGCACCGCACGAAATTGACAGCAAAGCTGCCTTTTGCGACCACGACCTTCGACCTGTAACAAGGCCTTCCCAAGCAAGGCACGCCCGTGGCCGATTGTCATGAGTGTAAGGTATTTTACGTAGTTTGCCGGCTGCAGCTGGTCAGCGTTACCGATCAAGGAATTGAATGTGGACGAAATCCGCTGGGGAATGGTTGGCTGCGGCGCTGTTACGGTCAAGAAGAGCGCGCCTGCCTTTCAGACTGTAGCTGGCAGCCGACTTGCGGCGGTGTCGTCGAGGCGACCCGAAGCTGCCAGAGATTACGCTCACAAGAATGACATAGACCTCTGCTTTGCCGAACCTGAGGACATGATACGCTCGCCCCATGTGGATGCGATCTATGTCGCCACGCCACCTTCGAGCCATTTGCATTATGCTTTGCTGGCGGCAGCCGCCGGAAAGCCCTGTTGTGTCGAAAAACCAATGGCGATGTCCGAAGCGCAAGCGGCCGAAATGGTCGCCGCGTTCGAGGCCGCCACGCTTCCCCTATTTGCTTCGTATTACCGCCGCTCCCTACCACGATTTCGGCAGATCAGGGACTGGCTCGCACAGGACAGGATCGGCACTGTGCGGCACGTACATTGGACCTTGGTGCGCCCGCCCAGCCAATCGGATCTCGAGGGAGAAAATGGCTGGCGCACTTCTTCGACCGAAGCGCCCGGCGGCTATTTCGACGATCTTGGCTGCCACGGTCTCGACCTGCTCGATTTTCTCATCGGCCCTATTGAAACCTGTTCCGGCATCAAGGCCAATCAGCAGAGCTACTATGAAGTTCCAGATACCGTCGCTGCTTGCTGGCACCATGCGAATGGAGCCACCGGCACTGGCCACTGGAACTTTGCCGGATTCGGAAAGACCGATATCGTCACGATTCATGGCTCAGCCGGAGAAATAGGGTTTTCGGTATTCGAGGATGCGCCATTGCTGCTCGAGACCAATGCCGAGAAGATAAGCCTTTCAATCGACAATCCGGACCCCATCCAATTATATCATGTCGAGGCGATGGTCAGGCATATTCACGGCGAAAGCGAACATCCATCGACAGGCGAAACTGCGCTGCGCACCGCTCGCATCATGGAGCAAATCCTTCGGCCTTTATGACCGGCGTGATGTTGGCGCCTTCGGCAGCGAAAAGCGCCTAGTTATCGGCTGTCGTAAAGTTTAGACCGAACTTTACGCGGTCTGGCTGACGAGATGAATTCTGGGTTGATGGCGGTTCCAATCGGTAATTGCGGGACAGGCGCAGCGCTGCCAACCCAAAACCATGTCCCGCCGGGTTTTCCGACACCACGCGGCAATCAGCCAATCCGCCGTCATTTTCGGATGCGCAGTCGAGAACAACCGAACCGCTCAAGCCTTTGCGAAACGCCGCGCGCGGATAAGCAATGCCAATGTCAGCCGTGCTCGGAACGCGGATGAATTTCGGTGATGCCGCTGCCTGCTCCGGGTCTTGTAAAGGCGGCTGCCCGGTCTTGCCGCAACGCGGGTCGCTCGCATCAACGAATTGCAAGCGTTCGAGGAAATTGAACCCGGCACCGGTTTTCTCCGAAGCCGGAAAGCTGATTTCCATTGCCCGCGACGCGCCATTGACGTCGAGGATGACATTCCAACTGCCCGCTTCGCGCACGCCTTCTTGGGCATATGGCGGGCCGACTCCCCTGCTCGGAAAATAGGTGATTTCGCTTTTGCGGAGCAGGCTCATCGGATGTTCGTTCGCATCCTGCGGATCGAGCCTCGCAATCGATTTGCCTCGAGCCTCGAACTTGATCGATGTGCCGCTGCTTTCCACAAATGCAGGGCTGCTATGACCTAGCGATCGCCAGGGACGGCGGATTTTTTCACCTGCCTTGACCTCGAAGCCGATCCCGCCGGTGCAATAGAAGCCGGGTCCTTCATCGAGGACTTGCCGGTAGGCGTCGGCCCAGCGGTACCAGTTCGGCTTGACCCGTTTTCCCATTTCGCTCTCGCTGTCCTTCCGAATTGCGTACCATAACGGCAAGCAATCGGGGGCCTGCTCGGTTACAGGCCTGATCCGGTCCAGCAGACGCTGGTCGCTGCTACTGCCATCGAACGCGGTAGCGCCCACAATCATCGGTTGCGTTTCGCCGCCCAGCGCAATCGAGTAGCGGGCATTTTGCGCCTGCAATCCATGCGGAGCATAGGAGAGCGTATTTCCGGCATCGGGGGTCGGCCCGAAAAAGCGTTTGGGCTTGAACGATTTGGCTTTGCCTGGCGCCAGCGAACCGTCCTCCTTGCTAAACCAGTACCGGTCGTTCGCGAACTTGATCGCGAGAATTTCGCGGTCGTTGATGACACGGACAATGTCACCGACGATGTGGACGGCTTCGTCCTGCCCGATCTCGATCACGAGCCTGTTTGAGCACAACTGAAGCGGACCATATGCCGCATATTCAGGCGGCGCAGGCGGCGGCAGAGTTGCTTGGGCCGGGATGGCGTGGATGCTGCATGCAGCTAGTGCCGCATATGACGCAAATGTTATCGGCGTCTTCATCGCAAACCTCCCTGTTTCACAAGCATGAGCGGTAACCCGCTATCACAATCGGGGCTCATTTCGCTCTGACCGCGAGCACCGGTGCATCAAGCCGGGGCAGCCGGACGAATGACATTTAGCGTCGGGGCTCACCATGTGCAAAATATGGAACGGCGCCATCACGCGATGATGCTTGCCAATATGTGCGCAAGACTCCACGATAGTTTCATAATGCGCACCGATCTCGATCATCTTCCTTCCAATAAGCAACGCGAGCTCGAGCGCGTGCGCGCGATCATCTTCGAAGAGTTCGAAGATGCATTGGCACTGGCCAAGCACGAGTGGAAGAAGAAGGGCAGGATCGAGAAGATCATCCTCTATGGAAGCTATGCCCGCGGGGGCTGGGTCGACGAACCGCATACTGCCAAAGGATACCGTTCGGACTTCGATATCCTGATCATCGTCAACGACAAGAGGCTGACCGACAAGGTCGATTATTGGCTGAAGCTCGACAATCGCCTGATCCGGGAACTCGCGATCGACAAGACGCTCAAGACCCCGGTGAACTTCATCGTCCACACGCTGGGCGAAGTGAACGACGGTCTCGCGCATGGCCGATACTTCTTCATGGATGTCGCCAAGGACGGCATCGCGCTCTACGAAGCAGATGACCGACCTCTCCACACGCCAAAGCCCAAGACGCCAGAACAGGCGCTCGCCATGGCAAAGGAGTATTTTGATGAGTGGTTTCCCGCTTCAATGCGGAAGTTCAAACTGTCGAATGATGCAATCGATCAGAAGTTCGCCAAGGAGGCGGCCTTTCTCCTGCACCAGACCGCCGAAAGTCTTTATCACTGCGTCCTGCTGGTCTGCACCTTTTATACGCCGCACGTCCACAATCTCGGCTTCCTGCGCACACAGGCCGAGCGGATCGATATGCGCTTGGTGGACGCATGGCCGCGCGAGACGCGGGCCGACCGGGCGAAGTTCGAAAAGCTGAAGGAAGCCTATGTGAAGGCGCGCTATTCCAAGCATTACCGGATCAGCGAGGACGAACTGACTTGGCTGGGTAATTGCGTCGAGGATCTCGGGCGAGCTGTGCATGCGGTCTGCACCGAACGAATTGACCAACTTGAGGAAGCCATATAGCAACCGAGTAAAGAGGTCCGCATTGTTGGACGGTGGCGACAGTCGCGACAGTTATCCTTGGCAATCGCCGCTTCGAACATCGTGACGAAGGCAAAGATGACCAGCCAGAGAATTGTCTTCTTGAGAACTACCGTCGACCACAGGCCTACGCGTTGCAAAGCCCGGATTTTAACCCTGCATAAAGTGCTGCAATTGCGAGGGAGCAGCTTCAGGCTTATTCAACGTCCCGAGGGAACCTTGCACCGCGTCGATCATGCTCTCGCCGATCAAAGTCACGACGCAAACTGCGCGGCAAAGGCATGAACTTGACCGGCCTCCCAGACGGGCTCATCCGCATCTGCAATCGCCCGCTCACGTGCACGCTTTGCCATCCACGCGCGATAGCTTGGCTCGGGATGTTCCTTTTCCAATGCTTTGATCGCAGCATAAGTATCTGCGCCGGGCTCGGACGACAGCAATTTGAACAGATGATTGCGCGCATCCTGCGCATTGTCTCGAAGCTCCGGCGAATAGACGCCGCCATTGGCCCTGTCGATGTCGTCACTCGCCTTGATGAAGCGATGCATCAGAACGTAAAGGTGCTTGAGATGCGTCGCCGTCTTGAACGCGCCTGTCCGGTTGCCTGTGCCATGCCGGTCGCCAAGTAGGGAAACGACAAAGAGCTGCGCGAAACGAGATCCGTCCGCATCGCCGAGATCCTCCAGCTCCGTTTCGAGAGCCGGAATGGCTTCGTCCGGAGCGTTATCTACCCATAGCGCATACCAGCGCGGGCGCTGCTCGGCATCGGCCCCGCCGGAGAGCTTCGCTCTTGCCAAATCCCCAAGGTCGCTCGGCTCAACGCCCGAACTGGACAGGACGTTCAGGCAGTAACGCAGATTATCCGCGTTGCGCATGTCGTTGGTGCGCAGCCAATCCAGAATCAGCGGCGCGACGTCGGCGTGCAGCCACGGCGCATGGTAGAGTATGTCGTGAAGGACGTGGTGGGTCGGCTGGTCCGCCTTGCTATGGTCCAACTCCCAGATCAGTTCCTTGGCGACCGCATCTAGGCCGGATTTCGGGTGTACGCGGTAAAGCGGCTCGAACCAACGTGGGAATCCATTCAGTTCCCAGCTTGCATAGCGCAGCGCGTGCCGTGCATCGTCATCGCTGAGTGAGGTGAGGAAGTTTTCGGTTTCATCAAACTCGATTGCGATACCCGCCATGGCAAAGATCAACGCATAAGGCGTAGAGCCGGTCTCTGCCCCTTCGGACCGCAGTCCCGGGCGATAGGGCCGCCAAAAGGCAATGGCTGCGTCGCGATAGGCCTGCGCCACTTCCTCGCCGAATTCAGCAATCAATTGCTGCCAGGCCGAACCCCAATCGCGGTCCCGAGCAATGCCATCCTCGCGAATGCTGTGCAGTAAGTGGAGTTGATCGTAACTGAACTCCCCCGGGCCCAGACCTTCGGGCGTTCGGATTCGCTCAGGGTCCGCCTTGAGCGCCCGCACCCAGTCAGCGCGGTCGCGCTGCTCCTTGTCTTCCCGCGCCTCTCTTTCGCGTTTCCACTTACGATTGTCGGCCTCCATTTTACGCACAGCGGGCGACGGGCGCGGATCGATCCGTTCGGCGAGCGCTGTCTCCAGCTCGGCTTGCCCCGCTATGGCCTCCCGTATCTGTTCGAGCCAGTCGGGCGGACGATCCATGGCGACAAAAAGGGCGAGGCACCGCGACAGGGCAACCAATCGGTCGTCGAGCGCTTCCATCTGATGCACCCAGCCAAGGCAGCGACCAAAATCATCAGCGCCGAAACGCCAGAAGGGGTTCATGAATGAAATCTGCCAGTCATCGACCAGTCGCTCGCCTTTGGCTTCGACGTGCGCGCGGCGCTCGGCAACGCTCGTCCAATACAAGCGATCGTTCAGCTCTCGCCAGCGAGGGACATTGGCATCGAGCGCATTCTTATAGTCTGTTCCATCTCCACTACGCCAGAAGCGGACTGCAGGCACTTTGCGCAGGATCGCGAGCGCGTTGGCTTCCAATGCCGCTTTCGAGCGTCCGCTCACCAGACGATCGACCGCATGCAACGCTGGTCCCATCAGCCAGCTAAACGCCTCGGAGACATGGCACTCACCGCGTTCGATATAGGGCTCGCGATCAAGAAATCCGTTCAGTCCTTCGACCAAGCGCGCGACGGGGTGTTCGGGCGCTGCATCGGCCATGATCGGCAACCGGTCGATGAATCTGTGCATTGCTTCGGAAAGCCCCGTCGCTTCGAAGCGCTCATAGGGCGCAAGGCGGTCGATGCTCACGAGCAGCAGCTCGACGCTGCGCAGCGTTGGCGCGGCCCATTCGAGCAGTTCGGCCAGCAGCCGCCTGTCGAGCGGATCGGCCTGCGCGGCAATGGCCGACCAAAGACGATCCTTTTGCGCCTCGTCGCCCAAAGTCATGACCGCGCGTATCGATGCGATGCGCGCATAGCGACCGCGGTGCGGATCGAGCGCCATCTGCTCCAGCGCTGGCAGGCATTCGCGCATCTCTCCCTGCCAGGCCAGACGCCCGATGAAGAAAACGACATCATCGTCACTGCCAAATCGGTCAAGCAATGCCAGCGCATCGGCACCAAGGTCGGGGGCGGCGATGCGTTCGATAGCTGAATTGTCCATAATATCTCTCACTTCGCGTCGGCGGCGATCTGTGCAACGATCCCGGCGAGCATTTTCTGGCGGACTGCCAAAGGCAGCTGCGACGGATCACCGCCTTCGCTTGCTATATCCGGCTCCAGGGCCAGCGCCCGGTCGCGCACGCCCTCATCGAGCACGAGCAACCAGCACAGCGTAGGTCGCAGCCGCGGCACGATGACCTCCTCGCCATATTGCGTTCGGAAAAACAGGGCTTCCACCTGAGGTCGGGCTCCGCGCCGGTCGAGCTGTTCTTTTGCCCATGCCGCGGTCAACAGCTCGCGGATTTCGCGGTGACGGAAGCGCACGCTCGCATAGACTATATCGTCGAAGATGCCCGTCCGAAGCAGTGCATCGAGCTCCAGCCCCGTCCAATCCGGCATGACCGCTACCGGATCTACACGGTCATCCCCCTTGGCATCGCCCGGAAGCGAAATCATACTTCTTCCGGTCAGCGTGACAGCCGCCGCCAGAGCCCGCGCACCGCTGCGGGCACGGGCCGGTTCGATCCTGGTTGATGCTCCCGTCGCCGATAGCGGAGCCAGTTGAAGGTCGATGAGGCGCTGCAACACTTCGAGGCGGCTGCCCAAAGCGCCATCGGCCTGCCATTTGCGGATGAGTGCCTTCAAATCGAACGGGCGTTCCGCGAGTGCCATCAAACCGCCGCGCTCGATCGCCGCGACGAAAGCGTTCACGTCTATCCCGTGGTGCGCGGCAAACAGCTTGATCTGGTCGATCTTCAATCCGCCGAGGCGGTAGATTTTGAGGACGCCATCGCTTTCGGCTTCATTAGAATCCCTCCGCTCTTCCTCCTGCACTTCGATCGGCGCACCATGGGGCAAATATTGTTCGACCAATGTCCGGTCCGACAAGGCCTGCCAGGCATCTTCGCGGCTGGTGATGATGATCCGCGCACGCTCGCGCGCGATTTGAATGCGCGCGCCGAAGACCCTGATCGCGTCTTCGAGCGCGCGGGGTGTGCCGAGCTGTGCTTCATCCACTGAATCGAGGAAGAAGAACGCTTCGCCGTCGCCTGCAAGCCAGTCGGCAAATTCTGCCGCCGTCCCCACTTCGAAGGCGTCTTCGAACGTCGTATCGATCGCTTCGATCCGGATGAAGAAAGCCTTGGCACCCTTTTCGCGCAATTTGGCGGCGCGGTCCTTGGCCTCGAATGTCTTGCCAGCTCCAGGATCGGCCAGCACAAGGACACGGTAATGCGCTTCGAGCTCGCGCCATCCCTGTACGCTTCCGCTGGGTTCGGGATGCAGAAACTCCCAATCGCCGAGCAATGGCTTGGCCGGGACGAACCGGCGGATCAGCGGAACGATGATATCCTTCATGGCCGCGTTCCCGCATTGGCCGGATAGAGGTTCGGAAACCAGCGCTCGGCAACATCGGCAGGGAAAGCCAGACGAAGCGCGGCTTTATGCGAAGTCGCGATCAGCATACCGCGCTCGACCAAGGCGGACGTCACATTACGCGCACCGCGTTCTTCATAGCCTGTGAGCATCGGAATCTTGGAGCGTTCGACTTCGCCGGCCAGGACGGCTTCGCGCAACACCGCATAGCTCCCGCGCTGAAGTCGCTTTGAGCGGATTTCCTCTTCGACATGGATTTCGATCCGCCGCAGCAGCATGTCGGGCTCGAGCAGGCCGTTCATGAAGCGAATCTGGTCGATCGAGCGCTCGAGAAAGAAGCGGCAAAAGGCGATCAGGCCGCGTTGAGTGAGGTTGCCCCTGCCGTCGCGATCGCCTTCGCGTGGTCCATCAGCCCCTGCGAGCAACTTTTTGTAGAGCTCTTCCTCCCTCGCCAACCCGCGCGCCACCGACCACAGGCTGGTGCCGATGCCCAGCCGCTTGAACAAAGCATGCGACATCAGCCGCGCCACACGGCCGTTTCCATCGAGGAAGGGATGGATCCACAGGAAACGGTGATGCACCGCGCCAACCGCTTGGATTTGCCGGAAGCTGTTGAGCGGAGGCGAGGTGTAGGCACGGTCGAAACGGGCCATGAAGCGTGGCAAATCGCCATGATCGGGAGGAAGATGCCTGCCGACCTCGACATCGCGGATGCGCCACTCACCTGGAACCACCGGAAGCTTTTCACCGGTTCGAGGATGAACAACCCACAGCATTTCGGGAGGAAGCCGCGAACAGAATTCCTCATGCAGCCACGCCGCATAAGCCGCCGAGGCCGGCCATATATCCGGATCACGCTCTTCGTCGATCATCCGCTGTACGTGGATATGGGCGATGGCTTCCTGCTGCAATTCGCGGCGCTTGGGCTCAGCCGAGAAATCATTGACCAAAGCGCGGTCGATGTCGCGTGGATGGGTATCATGACCTTCGATGAGGTTGGAATAATAACAATTCATCGAACGAACGAGATTGCCCATGGATTCGGCCAGCACCGGATGTACCCGGCCCGCGAGGCGGTTGGCCTCGGCAATCAGCGTTACAACCTCATCTTCGAGATCCTTCGATGCCTCTTCGGGCACCATCGGTTCCATAGTACCAATATCCATCGAACTATTGTGCCGGATTATGTGCCGGTTGTAAATACCGCAAAAACTGGATATTTGGGTCATTAATTCATATTTTTGTGCCGGTTCACGTACCGGATCGGTAGCAGCACGATGTTTATCGTCGCGCTGTTGATGCGAATGTGCTGAACGCATGACAAGTTTCGATGCCGGAGCTCAACTTTGCGAATGTCACGAAAGTCAGCGATGGCGGGGCAACGGAGAGGAAGATAGGTCCTGCATCGTACAGCGTCTCTACAGAGAATTACCAAAGTTGAGCCGACACTCCTTTCATTTCCAAGTGATACCCCGGTCCAGGCGCGCACGTGAAGCAATCAGCATCATCCGCCGCCGCTCAAAGCTGTTCAAAGTGGCGGTTGCAGAAGGCGATGGGGCAAAGATGGAGGCCATCTCCACTGCCGCTTGGGATGCGCTTACCAATTTGTTTGAGACGCTGCGCAACGAGTGCGACCACCGATATCTCGATCCAGTCCATCTGCAGAATCAGGTGGGATTTCTCATTCAACCTGCGACGCCGCTGGATCAAAGTGAGATGGCAGCAGCCTTCAAGCTCGATCGCTCCCATATGAACTGCCGAGCGCTCAGCCTTCACCATGCGCTGAACAAGCTCGGGCACTATGATAGCGCAATCTCGACCTATCGTATCGACGGGCGCGGCGCTCACTATCTCTTGCTAGGCGGACGACAGAAGCAAGAGAATTGGGTTGCAGAGATATTGGTCTCCCGCCTTTGCAAGGAAGCCTCATCTGCCGCGAGGGCCATCCGGCAATTCCCAATGCCGTGAGCGGTCGTCAGTCCGGCAGCCACCTTTTCCTAAGGCTGGTATCTAGTTGCGGCGGAGCAATAACATCGGTATCCACCGAAACCCGCCGTTCACAATGGATAGGTGCAGGACAGCTGAGCAGCAGGCCAAGGCATTCTAAATTTATGGCCGGGGGGATGAATGGACGGCGGCTTTCGATGAACTCCAGTGACTTGTTCTACGAGACAATGGCGTCCGCAGGATATAATCTCGTACGCAAGCCTTCTCGAACCGTGGGCCACTCGTCGTCAGTGATCGAATAATAAACTGAATCGCGCCACGTCCCATCGGGCCTAAGTTTGTGTTTGCGAAACACGCCTTCGAATTTAGCTCCCAGCTTCTGGATCGCGGCTTGCGATCGCGTGTTCAGACAATCCGTTTTCAACTGCACCCTAACCATCCCTGCTGAAAAAGCATTTTCAAGAAGCAATAGTTTTGACGCCGGATTGATTGCCGTCCCCTGCACGTCCGGCGAGTACCACGTACCGCCGATTTCGAGACCATGATCCTTGTACCGAAACTCGACATAGCATGTCTGACCGATGACTTTGCCGCGAGGATCCTTGACCACAAAGGGTATCCATCTGCCACTTGCCTGTTCGGCGAGAAGCCAATCGAAATAGACATCAAAACCTTCGGCTATATTGAATGGCTGCAATGCCCAAATTGCGGGATCTGACCCTGCTTCCTGCAAAGCTATGCGATGCTCCTCCGCAACCGGTACCAGCGTCACAAATTCATTATGCAATGTTCGCGATAATCCGAGATCCCGATGGGTTTGAGTTAGACTCATGCTTCACTTTCTAAGATTTTCCAGTGGGAACCGGTAACGGCGCCAACGATATGGATCGATAACATTATGCGCAATGAAGATGGCGCTCCGCGGTTCTAAGCTTTTTCTGAAGACATTATCTTGATTTGGGCAATTGACCGCGCCGGGCACTCCGAACATGGGTGCGTAAAAGCGTGGCTGAACAAAGCGCACCTACAGGCTCAAAACTTGGCATGTCCAAGTGTCCGGAAAGTCGGCGAACAGTGATTTTCCCATTGTCGTTGCAAGCCGGCACGGAGAGAGGCGACCCGCCCTGCCATAGCAGCCTAGGCCGGCGGCAGGGTTCCTGGCGTGTCGGGAGGGGGGGGGTGGAGTGTCGCGAGATACTCCCTGTTCCGCACCGGCTTGCAACCCGCCTAGGATATGAGCCGTCTCGACAATATTCCAGCGCCCCGGGAGCACCGGTGCTCCACGCGCTTCGGCCATTCATGGTCGAGACCGCGTTGCGTGCGTCAGGCTGACCATGCTGTTCGTCGCTTCCGAAAGATCGAAAATCTGTCCGTCCGGACAGGTCACATTCTCTGCCTTGCAAAAAGCATCCATATTCTCGGCTACCTGCATGCGCGAAAAGCCGAACTCGATGCGCGTTCGCCCGGAGCTGTCGCGCAGGATTTCGACGAACTGCTCGGTGCCCCAGTCATCCTCTTCGAGAAAAGGCACGCATTTCGATTTGCTTTCGAGCTGGCAAAGCGCGATTGCTGCCGCGCGGGCTGCCTCGCGGCTCGTCTGGCCCGTCACAAGCGCGAGTTTCCGGTCACTGGAACCGCCGCGGGGCGTTGCGATCGCAAAGAAACCGCGGATCGGCTCATCGGCACGATCCTCATTGATGACCGACAAACTGCTGCGGTCGGCGGCGTAGAGTTCCACCATGCGGCACTGCTGGCCTTGAGGGCAATTCGCAGTCACGCGCTTGGCCGCAGCTTGTGCGTTTGCGGCGTCGATCCAATAGGTTTTGCCGACCCCGTCGACAAAGCGGGCAATGACACCCGCGCTGCTATGCTGGCCGCGCACGCATTCAACACCGGTATCGGCTTCACAGCGCTTGACGGCGGCTTCGACTGCCGCCTCGAACCCGCTGACGCCGCTTGCCAGCCAGTATCTCCTTTTCCAGCTAGACGGCGGCGTCTCCTTCGGCCAGGCGATCACCGCAAATTTATAGATGGGAGGCTTGGCAGCCGGGAACCTGTCCTGCGGCCGTTCGCTGTTGGTGATGAAGTTGACGAAACTGCAGTCGAGGCTCTGCTCCTCGCAAACCGCCATAGCTTTCGCCTTGGCGGCATCTGGATTGATGTCCCCCTGGACAAATGTCAGGCCTGCCAAATCCCGTACCACGGCGACAGTGAAGCTGTTGAACCCCCACCACGTCGGGTAACAGCCCTTGGTCATCTGCTTGAGACATGCCCGCGTTGCCGCTTTCTCGGCAGCTTCGCGGCTTTTATAGCCCGATGTGATCCACAATGCGGATGTATCGCGGTGCGCCACAAGCGCCATGAACCTGTCCGGCTGAGGTGGTGGACCTGGCTCCGGACCTGCCTCGGGGGCGTCTTGTTCTTCGACTGGCCCCATTGGCGCACAAGCCAGCCAGCCGGCATCGCCGCCGCCTGTCGGGTAATAGCCCGGCGGGCACCGCCCCTCGGCGCGCGCGCTGCCTTGAAAACAGGTTACGCCGAACAAGGTCATCGCAAAAAGGCGGAGAATCATGGCGCTCATTTGCTTCTATCCCTTGCCTTGACCCGTTTAAGCCTCAACCGCCGTGCCCACGACGTAGCAGGCGCAGCGGTCGGTCTCGCTCCGCGCATGGCCGCGATTCAACGATGAGCCTGACGTAATACGGTAGAGATATTCGCGCTTGAGGTCGATGACGCTTTCGATCAGGAATCCGCCCCAAGTGAATGTGTCGAGCATCGCTATGAACGTTGAGGCGGCTCTCCTAGTTGCACTCTTCGTCGGCATCGCAATCCAGCCCTTCGGAAATTACGAGCAGTCCAATTCCGGCTGCAGTAAGCACTCCGAGGCCAATCCACACTCCTGTAGAAATATTCTTGCGAACCCCGAATTCGGGCATCTCGCGCCCGTTCATCATCATTTTCGGTTCGCCGGCCAGCGAAAAGCCTAGCCGCATGGTCTTGGTGGTGGTTCGATTAAAGCTGTCACGAACTTCGAGGCCATTGGCATCGCGCTGCCGATGATCGAACACGAGTTCCATTCTCGGCTCCTGCTCGGCGCGTGAACCGCCATTACCGAACGGAATGGTCAGTCCGACCGATACCGTTCGATCTCGATAGCCGTCCTGTCGAAACGACTGCGCCGACACGGGCGAGGCAATCGCGGTGGACAGTGCGGCGAGCGCTGCGACATGGCTCGATTTGAACATTTTTTCCCTTTCTCATGCTGTTCCCGCTGCGGATAGCGCGCGCACCCGCGCAACGGAAACCACATCGAGCACCGGTGCCTTTTCTTGACCATTGCCGGGGCGAGGCGCAGGTGGAAATGCGCTAAAACATCAGGTCAAAACCTGGCGGTGACGCCGCGCGGCGCGGTAGCTACGTCACTTTGCCTTCTTGAGCGCCGCGATCTCGGCATCGAGCGAAGCCAAAGCCTTTTCAAGTCCGGCAACGTTATTGACCCGACCGTCCGCCTCGACCTTTAGGGCAGATTCGATACCGCGAAGTATTTCAAGCATCTCGGATGTCTTGACCTCTTCGGAATGAACACGGCCCGGAAGGCATTTGAAAAGCGCGACAGTTTGTCCGTTCTCTTTTGCATCAACATTGCTGCCCAGTTTCTGAAAAAGTAGGGTCTCTCCATTTCCGCAGGCATATTCGCGGGTGGCCGGTGGGCTATCCAAAACCTGAACGGCGCTTTTGCCGTCATCGAAAATGACGACGCTCGGTTGCGCGGTCGAAACCAGCGAAGCGGCGGCCGGGGCCGATGCGCTAAACGCCAGTCCAAAAGATAGAGCTGCAAGTAGGTGAAGTCGTACCATAATCTGGTCCTTTCATATCATTGCCTGTCAAAACTTGACGCTCACCCCGACCTGCACGGCTTGGTCGGACCCTGAGCCTGTCGCGATGCGATTGAGATATTCGAGCTCGAGGGCAATCGCGCTTTCCAGTTGCAGTTCCGCACCCAGCCCCACCATCAACTGCTCGCGGGCAAGCCCGGTCAACGGGATCGTGGAGAAAGGACCCGAGACGAGGTCGAGATAGGCGACCTGTGCGTCGGCGTTGCGTTCGAGATCGTAGCTATATTCCAGCCGCAGCCGCGGAAGAAAGGTTCCGCCCTTGAAATGATGCCGATAACTGGCTCGCGTGCCGAGGCCCAATGAGGTGAAGTTCACATCCTGGCGGAGGAAACGCAGGTCGAACAGCGAACCGCTATTCTCGGTATAGCCATTCAATGTTCCGCGCGTCAGGTCGAGCCGGGCATAAGGCGTGATCAGCCAGTTGCCGGTCTCGATATCGGCGCCGGTCGAGCCTGTCACGAACCACTGGCGTCCGGTGCGGTTAGAGTTGATCAATGCGCCGGTGCTGGTGACATAGCGCCTGAGGTCGAAATCGAGCCATTGATAGCCACCGAGCCAGTCGATGTAGAAGCCGCTGCCCAGGGCATGGCTGCCATAGACCGCGACGGTCTTGGCCTCGCCCTGGCTTTGCGAACCATTGTCGCCGATCTCGACCGTATCCCGCCCGAGGCCGATGCCGATCCCGGCCGCAAAGGACGGGCTGAACCGGTAGTCGGCTCCGATGCTGATGCCTTCGCTCTCGAACTTCTGGGAGAGCCTGCCGGTATTGGGATCGCGATCGCCGAAGCGGATGGTGCCGCCCGCCCAGAGCGTCCATGGCAGATCCTTGGTGCCCCAGGCATCGCCCCCGGACCCTGTGCCGTCGCCAGCGTCGTTTGCATTGGCCGCAGCGACAGGGCCGAGCTTGCTTTCGCTCTTGCTGCACGCACTATTGGTCCAGGCCGTGACCGAATCTTCGCAATAGCCGGGTGCCGAAATGCGCAAGCTGTTCTGGAAGCCGCCACCATTACCACCACCACCATGCAGGCTTTCGAGGCGCCGCATGAAATTGTTGACCTGCGCGTCGGCAAACCGCCTGCTTGCCATGACCTGCGCCTGCACGAGCCCGCGTACTTCGGGATCGGTTGCAGGGTCGGGGCGCGCGGTGATCTGCAGCGCATAGGCAATGGTCGCAGTGGCGCTTGTGCCCGCCGTGCTGTCGGTTACGGTGATCGAGAAGTTGGCAATGCCCGAGCCGGTCGGTGTGCCGGTGATTGCGCCGGTGGCCGTGTTGAGCGTCAAACCAGCAGGCAGACTGCCGGCGCTGACCGCAAAGCTATAGGGTGCAACGCCGCCTCTTGCCGACATCGTCTGGTTATAGGCGATGCCTTGCACTGCGGTCGGCAGCGTCGCCGGCGTGATCGCCAGCGTCGGGACACTGACCGCAAGGGTCAGACTGGCCGTGCCGGTCTGGCCGTTGGCGTCGCGCACGGTGACCGTGAACGGGAAGCTGCCCGACGCGATGGGTGTGCCGGACAGCTGCCCCGTCGTCGAAAGGGTGACACCTCCCGGCAGCGTGCCGCCCGTGAGGGTGAAGCTGTAAGGCGCGACAGCCCCCGAGCCGATCAGCGTGGCGGAGTAGGCCGTGCCAGCGGTTGCGCCGGGTAGCGCCGTCGGCGTCACCGCGATCGTGGGCGCGGCGATGTTCAGGTTGTAGCTGCCCTGCACATTGAAGGGCGCTCCCGGACCAGTCGCGCCGGTATCGGTTGCGGTGATCGTAAAGGCGAAGCTGCCGGTTGCAGTCGGGGTTCCAGACACCGTTCCGGTTGCAGTGTTCAGAGACATGCCTGCAGGCAGTGTCCCCCCGAGTGCATAGCTATAGCCACCGATGCCGCCGCTTGCCGAAAAACCCTGGCTGAACGGCATTGCATAGGGCGCATTGAAGCTGCCCGACGCTGGCGCGATGGCGAGCGCGGGTGCAGCGACATTGAGCGAGAAGCTCTGGCTTGCCGTGAACGGACCGTTGCCGGTGCTGCTGTCACTGGCGCTCACCGAAAGCGTAAACATGCCCTGCGCGCGGGGTGTTCCCGACACGGTGACACTGTTCGAGGTTGTTCCGGTGAGCGCCAGGCCCGCAGGAAGGCCGGTTACCTGGTGCGACCCAAAGGGTTCGGTTCCGCCTGCGAAGGTGAATGTCTGGCTATAGGCCTGCCCGACCGTTGCGGTTAGCGGACCGCTGGCGGTGACGCTCAAGACGGGCGCGCCGACGGTGATCGTGACCGTTGCGGGGGCAGAGGTGCCGCCGCTGTTGGTCGCGGTGTAGGTGAAGCTGTCGGTGCCAGAGAAGCTCGCATTGGGCTGGTAGCTGATGGCGGTGCCGCTGACCGTTGCCGTACCGTTGGCAGGCCCGGTAGCAATCGCAACAGCGGTCGCTGCGCCGCCTGTGAGGTTGAGCGGAACCGCAGTGGTTGGTGCACCATAAGGCAGGCTCGCGGCAACCGTGCCTGCAACCGGAGGCTGGTCGACGATCGTAATGCTGTAGTTCTGGCTGGCGCTATAGGGGCCGGTACCGGTGCTGCTGTCGGTTGCGGTTACGGTGAAGGTAAAGCTCCCGAACGCAGCCACTGTGCCCGAGAGGCTGCCACTCGAGGAGAGCGCGATCCCTGACGGCAATGCGCCACCGGTGACGGCATAGCTGAACGGGGCGGTACCACCTGAGGCCGGGTTCAGGCTCGCCGAATAGGCGGCTCCATTCTGGCCGCCGGGAAGCGCGGTGGCTGGAAGGGTGACAATCGGCGCGGCGACGGTCAGCGTATAGGCCTGGCTTGCAGAGAACGGCCCCGGTGCAGAGCTGCTGTCGCTTGCCGTCACGGTGAAAGTAAAGCTGCCGCCGGCAGTCGGCGTTCCTGCGAGCGCACCCGAAGCGCTCAGACTGACCCCTGCAGGCAAGGCGCCTGCGGTCACGGCAAAGCTGTGCGGTGCGGCGCCGCCGGTCGCGGACAGGCTGCTGCTATAGCCATTGCCCACGGTTGCGCCCGGAAGGCTGGCAGGTGTGATGGCTATGGTCGGCGCGGCGACGACAAGCGTATAGTTGCCGGTTGCTGTGAATGGCGCGCCCGCACCGGTGGTGCCGGTATCGGTCGCAATGATCGTAAAGCTGTAATTGCCGACCGCAATCGTGCTGCCCGACAAGGCGCCTGTGCTGCTATTGAGCGTCACGCCTGCGGGCAGGCTGCCGGTTGCCGCATAGCTATAGGGCCCGTTGCCGCCGCTGGCGGTGAAACTTTGCGGGACGGTGCCGCCATAGGCGACACTGAAACTGCCCGACGCCGGGGTGAGCGCCAAAGCAGGTGCCGCAATTGTGATCGTATAGCTTCGGCTGCCCGACTGGCCATTGGCGTCGGTGGCCGTGATGGTGAAGGCGAAGCTGCCGACGGCGGTCGGCGTACCCGAAAGCACGCCACCCGTCGAAAGGCTCAGGCCTGCAGGAAGCACGCCGCTGCTGACGGTAAAGCCGAACGGCGTAACCCCGCCTGTTGCCGAGATCGTCTGCGAATAGCTTGCCGCAGCGGTGCCGCCGGGAAGCGATGTCGGTCCAACCGCGATTGCAGGCGACGGCACGTCGAGCGTGTAGTTCTGCGTGATGGTAAAGGGTGCACCCGTCCCGGTTACGGTGAGGTCGGTTGCGGTAATCGAGAAGTTGTAGCTGCCCGGAACCGTCGGCGTCCCTGAGATGCTGTTCCCGCTGAACGACAGGCCGGCAGGCAATGTACCGGTCAGGGCATAGCCGAATGTGCCCGAGCCCCCAGAGGCCGCAAATGCCTGATTATAGGCAGTGGCATAAGGCGCGGTGAGCGTGCCTGGCGCAGGCGTCATCGTCAGCACCGGCGGCGCAATCGTCAGCGAATAGGCGCGGCTGCCGCTCTGGCCATAGCCATCGGTGACCGTGATCGTGAAATTGAATGTGCCGACCTCATAGGATGTGCCGGCGATCGTTCCGCCGGACAAAAAGATTTCGTTAGGCAATCTGCCCGCCGTCACCGCGAAATCATAGGATATCGCCCCGCCCGTTGCTCCGATGTTTTGAACATAGGCATTGCCGAGCACGGGATCGGGAAGCGTTGCAGGCAGGACCGTGATCGTCGGCGAAGGCACTTGAATCGTATAATTCTGCGTCACGCTGAACGGCGCACCTGCACCGGTCGCCGCCGTGTCGGTCGCGGTCACGCTTACGGCATAGCTTCCCGGCACGCTCGGCGCGCCTGAGATAGTGTCGCCGGTGAAGTTGAGACCTGCCGGAAGCGTACCGGTGAGGGCATAGCTGTAAGACCCCGTCCCGCCGGTTGCCGAGAAGCTTTGCGTAAAGCTCTGGGCATAGGGCGCCGTGAGCGTGCCTGCTGCTGGCGCAAGTGAAAGCGTCGGCGCGGCCACGGTCAGCGTAAAGGCCTGGCCGATGGTGAATGGACCGTTACCGGTGCTGCTGTCGGTGGCCGACACATTGAGGTTGAAGCTGCCCGCCTGGGTGGGCGTTCCCGAAACCGTGACGCTGTTCGCATTCGAGCCGGTGATCGACAGTCCTGCCGGCAGGTTCGTAACCTGGTAACCCGACCAGGGCTGGGCGCCACCATTGAACGAAAAGGTCTGGCTGTAGCTGCTTCCGACGGAGGCCGAAAGGCTGCCACCGGCCGTGATCGCAACCACCGGGTCTTGTACCGTAATCGTCACCGTTGCAGGCGTTGAGATGCCGCCGCTATTGGTCGCGGTATAGCTGAAGCTGTCAGGGCCGGCATAGCCTGCCGTCGGCTGATAGCTGATCGTGGTGCCACTGACGGTGGCGGTGCCATGCGCAGGCGCTGTGCCAATGGCGAGGCTTGTGGGCGCGCCGCCAGAAAGGCTGAGCGAGACGTTGGCGGCGGCGGCATTATAGGCAACGGTCGCGGAAGAGTTGCTGGCATTGGGCGCGACATCTGTAACGGAAATGGAATAGCTTTGCGTGGCCGCATAAGGACCGGTGCCGGTGCTGCTGTCGGCCGCTCTTATGGTGAAGTTGAAGGTGCCGAGCGCCGTCGGCGTGCCGGTAATGGCGCCGGTACCGCTATTGAGCGTCAGCCCGCCGGGTATTGCCCCTGCAGTGACCGTATAGCTGTAGGGCGACGTTCCGCCCGTTGCCGCCGTTATGTTTGCCGAATAGGCCGAGCCGAGCGTTCCGCCTGCGAGTGTCGTTGTCGGCAGCGTTATTGTCGGTGCGGCTATGGTCAGCGTATAGGCCTGGCTGGCGCTGAACGGCCCGGGAACGGGCGAGCTGTCGGTCACCGTTACCGTGAAATCGAAGCTTCCGCCAGCGGTCGGCGTGCCTGTGAGGCTGCCGCCGGGGCTGAGCGTCAGGCCGGCAGGCAAGGCACCCGCTGTGACCGCAAAGCTGTAAGGTGCAGCCCCTCCCGATGCAGTGATCGTCTGGCTATAGGCTGCTGCAACCGTGCCGCCCGGAAGCGATGTCGGCGAGACCGTAACCGGCACATCGTCATTGGTGATCGTGCCTGTGCCCTGATTGTCGGCGATGGTCGCATTGGTCGCTGCGCTGAGATTGACGACGAAGCTTTCATTGGCTTCGGGCACCAGTTCGCCGATGACCGGTACGCCGATGGTCTGCGTGGTGCTGCCGATGGGGAAGATCGCGGTCCCCGATGTGCTGGTGTAATCGGCTGGCTGGGTCGCGGTGCCATTTGCCGTTGCGTAGTTGACAGAAACCGTCTGCCCGCTCGGGGCGCTCAGGGTCACTGTGAACACGGCGTTCACTGTCCCGGCATTGCCTTCGGTCAAGGTAACATCGTTGACCGACAGGCTGGGCAGCGCGTCATCATTGGTGATCGTGCCGAGCCCCTGCCCGTCGGTAACCGTTGCACCGGTCACATTGGTGACGTTGACGAAGAATGTCTCGCTGGCTTCGTTGAGCACATCGCCAGTAACGGCGACATTGAATGTGTAGGTGCTGCTTCCTGCCGGAATGGTCTGGCCGGTGAGGCTCTGTTGCACATAATCGGTCCCGCTTGCCGCCGAGCCATTGGCAGTGGCGATATCGAAGCTTACCCCGCCCGGCCCTGCCGGTGCCGACAGGCTGACGGTAAAGATAGCATTGACCGTGCCGCTATTGCCTTCGGTGACGGTCACGTCGTTGATGGTGAGGTTCACGACATCGTCGTTCTGGATCGTACCCGTCGCGGCAGATGGTGCGCCGACCGTATAGCCGGTGCCTGCAGCGACGGTCAGGATTACCGTCTCGTCGGGTTCGACAGCAGCGTCGACTGCCGGATCGATGGTGATCGTCGCTGTTGTCGCATTGGCCGGGATCGTTACCGTGGTTACGCCGCCCGCATAGTCGGTACCCGATGTCGCGGTGCCGCCAGTGGTCAGATTGACGACGGTCGGCGTCGCCAGGCTGGCGCTGCGCGTTACGGTATAGACGAGATTGGCCGCTCCATCCTCGGCAACGGTCGCAGGTGCCACAGCGATCGACACCGTTGGCGGGGTCGTAACCGTGAAGCTGAAATTTTCGAGCTCGAAATAACTGCCCGGGCCCGTGCTGGAATCGGTCACCCTGATCTGGAAATTTGTCGTCCCGATGGTCGTCGGTGTCCCGCTGAGGACGCCCGTGGATGAAAGAGCCATGCCTGGCGGCAATGCGCCTCCCACCACTTCGTGGAGAAAACTATAAGGCGCGACACCACCGCTTACACCTATGTTCAGCGAAAAAGGCACATTCTGGACAGCGGTCGCTGTTGCAGGCGTGATTGTCAGTGCCGGAACGAGAACCGTACCGGTGTAGCTTTTGGTGGCAAAGTCGCCGAGCGCGTCCTGCGAGCGCACCGAGAAAGTGTAACTGCCGCGCTGCGTGGGGGTGCCGGACAACACACCGCCAGCACTCAAGGTCAGCCCGACCGGCAGTGCTCCGCTACTGAGAGAATAGCCATAAGGTGCAGTTCCGCCCGTCGACGTCAAGGTTTGGGAAAAAAGAGTGCCAGCGGTGAGCGCAGGCAGCGATCCAGGGTTGACGACGATCGAGGAGGTCGCCGGCAAGATCGTGATATTGACCCGGATCTGATTGTTGGGCGGTGCCTCGCCGTCATTGACCACGAAGGTATCGGTCGTGCCGCTGGTGCCGTTATGGGCATAATTGATGGGCTGCGCTGGACCGAATGCTCCCACGGTCGCGGTACCATGCGTCGGTGCGGTTATGATCGTACCGAGACCGAAACCTGCAGTGCACGCGCCAGCGTTTATGCTGACCGAACCGCCCCAGGCGACCGTGGCACTCAGCGTCGGACAATAAGCCGATGTTCCATCATCGTTGGTGATCGTCCCCGTCGCGCTCGATGTGCCGCCGACCGTGTAGCCGCTGCCGGCCGTCAACGTCAGGATGACCGTTTCATTAGTCTCATTATTAGTATCAGCAGTCGGATTGACTGTTATCGTGCCGGTCGTGCTTCCTGCGGGAATCGTCAGCGGCGAGGCGATAGACGCATAGTCGGTCCCATTGGTCGCAGTACCGCCGACCGAATAGTTGACCGAAACCGCGCTTGCCGAAGCTTGGCTCAGGGTCACCGTGTAGACGAGGTTGGCAGATCCGTCTTCGCTCACTGATGCAGGCGCAACGGCGATGGTCGCGTTGATGATGTCGTCGTTAAGGATGGTACCAGTCGCGCTTGCGGGTGCGCCCACAGTGTAGCCGGTACCGGCTGCCACCGTCAGGATGACGGTTTCATCGGCTTCCGGTGAACTGTCGGTCGACGGATTGATGGTGATCGTTGCCGTTGTCGCATTGGCCGGGATGGTCACCGTCGTGACGCTGCCGGTAAAGTCGCTCCCCGATGTCGCTGTACCGCCAGTTGCGATGTTGACTGTTGTCGAGGATGAGAGATTCAGGCTGCGCGTAACCGTATAGGTCAGATTGGTTGCACCATCTTCGCTGACGCTGGCAGGGGCGACTGCGATCGTCACCGATGGGGGTGGGCTCACGGTCAGGGTGTAGGTTTCGAGTTCTTGATATGTGCCAGGACCAGTACTGGAATCGGTCACTCTGATCGTCACGGCATAATTGCCTGGAGCAGCGTTGGTCGTGCCGCTGATGACACCGCCCGATGATATCGAGATACCGGTGGGCCAGCTTCCCGTTTCAAGCTGGTAGGTATATGGTGCTACACCGCCATTGGTTACCAGGGTCTGATTGAAGGCGACGCCCTGAATTGCAGTTCCGCTGTTTGCAGCAAGGGACAACGAAGGGCTCTGGACAGTTCCGGTATATCCCTTGTCGACGAACTGCGCGGTAGGCGTTGTCGAATCTGTCGAGCGTACGCTGAAAGAGTAAGCGCCGCGCTGGGTAGGCGACCCGGACAGGACGCCACCGCTCGAAAGCGACAAGCCTGGCGGCAAGGCACCGGATTGAAGAGTATAGGTATAAGGCGACAACCCTCCGGCGGAGCTAAGTGCCTGCGAAAACGCGTTGCCGGCAGTCAGCGTCGGCAATGTGCCGGGTGTAACGGTTATCGGAGAAGCTGACGCATTGATGGTAATCGTCACCCGTACATCGCCATTGCCCGTGGCCGTGGCTTCGGTGAATTCGAATATGTCGGTCGACCCAACCCCGGTCGTACCGTTGTGGCTGTAGTCCAAAAACCATTGTCCGCCCGAAATCCGCAAATTGGCCGAGCCATGATCTGGAAAGTCGGCGGGGCTCCCGACCGGGGTGCTTCCTCCGTCGACCGCACCCGCCGCGAAAAATGCGCTGGATGTGGCACAATCGGTTATGTTGATCGTAACCGTGCCGCCGCTTGTAACGGTTGCGGTTTGCGCCGGGCATTCGGCCGAGGTGTGTTGGGCTTGGGCCTGCGACACGACAAGCACTTGCGCCAACATCAGCGCCGTTAGTCCTGCCAGCCATTTCAGCCAGCCTGCCGCCCCATTCCCCATAATTGCCCCCGACTTCGTCCGGCGGAGACCGGACGCACTTGTTACATGATGTAACGCCCTAGCCGCCGAGCGTGCTCATGCGGATGTCTGGCGAGGAACCGGTGCTTCTTTTTTTGTTGCGCTGCAGCATACATGTCATGTGCCGAGACGAGATTTTGTTGGTCATCAACGGAATCGCCTTGCGGGCGAATCGGGCGTTCTTGGAGATCGTTTGTACCGGGTCAGCTCAGGATGTGATCACGATGCTGCCCTTCTTGCTTCGCCGTGCAACGTGATGAAAAGCGGCTTCGGCCTGCTCCATCGGATAGGCGGCATCGACCACCGGCCGGAATGTGCCGGCCTCCAGCATTGCTCCCAGTTCATCCAGCAGTTCGCGGGTCTGCGGCGGCATCCAGGTTATCAGCTTGCGCGCTGAGAGAAGATTGTGAACCGGACTCCAGATGAGTTCGAGCAAGCTGGGTGCGAGCAATAGAAGCCTGCCATTGTGCCTTGCCAGCCGCAGGCCGTCCTCCATCGCAAGGCCGCCATAGGCATCCACGACAACATCGAAGCGGTCATCCAACCGCGCAGGTTCGAACAGTGCGCGATCAATCGTTTTGCTGGCGCCCATTTGTGTTACAAAAGTACGATGTTCGGGACGGCATGTTGCCGTGACCTCGGCGCCGATATCTTTGGCAATCTGGACGAAGGCGTGTCCGACCGCGCCCGAAGCCCCGATAATCAGGATATTCTCGCCCCGCTTCAGCGCGCCCTGATATTTAAGCATGTGCAGGGCTGTCAGGCCGCCGAAGCAGGCGCAGGCGGCCTCGGCGAAACTGAGTCTGTCCGGCTTTTCGATCACCGCGCTGTTTGCGCGGACGGCCACGATCTCGGCATGCGCTCCCATGCGCGCGCCGAGCGATGCGATGACGGCGTCGCCCGGTCGGAATGATGTTAGTTCGGGCGCGACCGCTTCGACGATTCCTGAGAGTTCGGTGCCGAGAACGGGTTGGCGCGGCTTGAAGATACCCAGCGCGACGCGGCCCAGCACGCCCATGCCGCGCGGAAGGCTCAGCGATTGTATTCGCCAGTCTGCGCTCTGTACCGATGCAGCGGTCATGCGGATCAGGATTTCGCCTGAACGCAACACCGGACGCGGAATTGCTTTGACCTGAAGCTTCGCGGGCTCGCGGTAGCCCGCACAGACCAGCGCCCTCATGGAATTGGTTGCCATCAACAACGGACGAGCTTTTCATGGGCGTTGCTTGCACCGAAATCGACCAACAGTGCCGCAGCGAACTGCGCTATCCTGGCCAAGGCGCGCGCGATCGTAGCAATCACCCTGGCGATGTGTTGCCCAGCGGCCATGAAGGGTGTCTGATAGAATTTCATGGCGGTGGGCATATGTTTTGCGGAGATCACAGAACAGGGTGAATGAAACACCGGTTCGTCGTGATCAAAGCTGTGATGAGTCGTAGAGAAGGCCGACGATTTTGCCGACTGGGTGCTTGGCCGTAAGCGCAGTCCACTCCTCCCCGGCTTCATATCCCAGACTGATGAAGACCTCGCCATGTTTGGCAAGGATTTGGTATCGAGCCTTGGCTGACGAACATCGATTTGCCTTGAGGGCAGCATTCTTCGCCTTGACCTGATCCGGGTTGGCGCCGCCCCTGACTTTCAAGGGCGGTATGGCGGCAATGACCTTTTGCGCTGCTTCAGGAGTTGGGCAAACATAGCCGGGATTCTCGCTCTTCGACATGTCGATATAGCCGCTGCGCTCATCGCTGTGGATGTAAAGCCATCGCTCCCATGGGTTGCGTGGATAGCGGTCGTTCAGATAGCGATCGGTCACACCGAAGACTTGCCTGCCGGATGAATCCCGGCCGCGGTAGACGGCATAATCGGCTTCGGGAATTTCTGCAATCTTGCGCGTTGCAGTGAAGGCCTCGATCACAATCGGTCCGCCCGATTGTTCGCATCCCGTCATACGCAGTCCTTCGAGAAACCTGTCGGTATCTACATGGCCATTCGCTTTGCCGACATGGAAATCATTCATCATCCTCAGGGCAGAGGCCTCGGACGGGCAGAGCACGGCGCTGAAACCATCGGGTATGTCCATTTTGTGTTGTACGCTCGGTTCGGCATGCATGGCAAAGGCCGAGACTGGAAGCAGCGCCAGGAGGGGAGGCAATGCTGGTTTGGCCTTGTTCAGCATGTCAGGGCCTCTTCTGCCGTTTCGCAATCGGCGAGGGCATAGCCGGAGGCCGCGCGCAAATAGAGAGGCGGGAAACTCCGCCTTCTCGCATAGACGACACTATCCGATCGTCCGGATCGATGCCGGCAACCGGTGCGACAGATCTGGCATCGGCGCAAGGAGCAAACGCGGATTGGGGTAGCAATGCGTTCATTGCAGCATTGTGTGGATAGGGCCGGTTGTGATGGACAGGTTCAGGCCATCGCCCAATCGACCGCAATCCGCCCAACCTCGGCCAGCACAGCCTCATGCCGGTCTTCAACTTGTTCCGTAAACTCACCGCTATCGAAATAAGCGGAAATGATGATGGGGGCCTTGCCGGGCGGATAGATCATCGCGATGTCGTTGCATTTATTGGTAATCCCGACGTCGCGCCCTGTCCCCGTCTTGTTGCCCACGCGCCAAGCCGAAGGCAAACCGGCGCGCAGTCTGTTGACACCCGTTTTGGTACCCACCATCCACTCGATCAGCTTTGCGCGTGTGTGCGGTGCCAGCAGCGCTCCTGTGGTAAGGCGCTGGACAAGGCTGGCCATGGCGAACGGACTGGTCGTATCACGCAAGTCTGCGGAAAGGACCATTCCGAGGCTCGGTTCGTAACGATCAAGACGGCTGATGCGATCGCCCATCTCCCGATATTTTGCGGTTACGGCCGCCGGACCGCCGAGCTTTCGGACGAGCAGATTGGCAGCGGTGCCATCGCTCAACTGTACCGCCGCGGTAGCCAGGGCTGCAATGGGAAGGCCTCCCGCCGCCAGATGCTCTCGCGTGACGGGCGCCCAACTGAGCAGATCGGATTCGCCATAGGGCAGGACTTCCGCAAGGTTCAGACGCCCGGCGTCCGCTTCGCGCAAGCAGGCACCCACCATTGCCAGCTTGAATGTCGAGCACATGGCAAAATGCTCGTCCATCCGTGTACCGCTCTGCTCGAGCGTGGCGGTATCGAGGAAGCAAACACCGAGCCGGGCTTCACCGACTTCCAGTGCACGCAGACGCTCTGCCGCATCGAAGCGCCGCTTGGGCGGAGCGCTCGTTCCCTGCGCAGCCATAAGCGGAGCGATCGCCATCGAACCCGCCAAAAATTCCCGTCGCTCGAACATCGCTATCGCTCCTTTGGTGGCCGTTTGCCATTCCCGTAATTAGGCAGACAAAGCAAGGTACTGACTAATTTCTTGTTACTAACGTGGCTGAGGCAGGCAGACAGGGCCGCCGGGTTCAGGCGGGCAGGGTGAGGGTGAATCCGAATCGGAGAGCAGCACGATGCCGCCAACCACTGCGGCCGCGCCCAGAACGATGCCGCCCCACTTCGCGACGGAACGGCCTTCTCGTTGCTCCTCCTCTGTCCGTTCGGCAGCAGAGACCGAGCGATCCCAGCTTGTGAAAACGGAATAGCCGGCAACGCTGAACGTGTTAGAATGCTGGGGTTTCAGGGAGAATGCCAACAGCGGCGAGAAGCGCTGGCGCCTGTCATTATTCAACGAGGTCCATGACAGTTGCGGGCCTGCCGTTAGCTGAAGACGCCAGCCGTCATCGCGGCGCGAGATCGAACCCGTCGAGAGCGGGATTATGATCTCGGCTCGCGCAGCGACACCGCTTTGCATATTCGAACCGGTGCCCGGGAAGGCAGTTGGATGCAGGTCGCGGTCTCGCGCGACGGCGCCGCTGGCATATCCCGAAATGACCAACGCGGCGAGAAATGCCAATTTATGCTGCTTCAGAACTCGCATTTCTGTCTCCTCGTCGGGTTTGGACGCTCCCTGCTTGGCAGCAAGCGATTCATGACCGGTTACAACAGGTTTTGAGCCCGCTTCGCGTCTGGCGAAGCACCGGTGCACCGGCAGGATAATCAGATTTCGGGGAAAGCCTTCCCCTGAGCCGGAACCGTTTTCCCGTCTCCGGCTACCCCTTCTGCGGGGACACCCCGCAACGCCCCGGTGCAATGGGCGGGGCTGATGACGCGCTCTTTCCCGCAGGCCCGGTGGGCCTGCTCCTTGAGGGCGCGGCGTTTTTACGAGAAGGGCCCCGCGCGCGCTCTGAACCGGCGGGAAGGAAAGCATGTGCAGGCTATGAAAGCCGACAGGCCCCGCCTTTCCGCCTGCACTGGCTGGCCAGCGACACCCGCCTCCTTTCAGGGTGCGGGTTTTTTCCTTTGGCGAACTCGCTGGTCGCTCGCGGTCATGGCATCAACAGGAGAGAGTGAGAGGATGGCCGGCTTCGCCGTGACGGGATGAGGGTCGAGAGAGAGGCTCCCGGCCGCCCGTCATGGAGAAACCCTATGACCAAGCCACTACCCAAGCTCGTGCTCAGTTCCTCGCGCGACATCCCCTTTTCCCAGCTGGTGCTGAGCCAGAAGAATGTCCGGCGCGTGAAAGCGGGCCTTTCGATCGAGGATCTGGCCGAAGATATCTATCGCCGTACCCTGCTCCAAAGCCTCAATGTTCGAGCCGTGCTGGACGACGACGGCAATCCGACCGGCACGTTCGAAGTCCCGGCGGGCGGGCGCCGCTTTCGTGCGCTCGAGCTTCTGGTCAAAACCAAACGGATGGCGAAGGACCAGCCTGTGCCGTGCGTCGTGCGCGAAGCGGGCATCGCTGAGGAAGACTCGCTTGCCGAAAATGTCATGCGGGTCGGGCTTCATCCGCTCGACCAGTTCCGGGCCTTCAGCACGCTGATCGAGACGGGCCTTTCCGAAGAAGACATCGCAGCGCGCTTCTTCGTCTCCGTCTCGACCGTGCGGCAGCGCCTGCGGCTCGCTTCGGTCTCGCCTGCGCTGCTCGATGTGTATGGCGAGGACGGCATGTCGCTCGAACAGCTCATGGCCTTCTCGGTGACCGACGATCATGCGCGCCAGGAGCAGGTCTGGGAACAGATCAACCAGGGCCAACATGTTCCCGCCTACCACATCCGCCGCCTGCTGACCGAAGACGCCATCGCCGCCAACGACCGTCGCGTGCGCTTCATCGGCATCGATGCCTACACCGGGGCTGGTGGCTATGTCATGCGCGACCTGTTCTCGTCCGACGACGATGGCTGGCTGCAGGACGTCGGGCTCGTCGAGCAACTGGTCGCTGAAAAGCTGGCGATGGTTGCACAGGATGTCGGCGGCGAGGGCTGGAAATGGGTCGAGGCGGCCGCCGATCTGCCCTATGGCTGCGAAAGCGGCAAGCGCCGGATCACCGGCACGACCGTTCCTCTGACCGAGGAGGAACAGGCCAGACTCGATGTCCTGGTCGAGGAATATGACCGGATCGGCGAGGAGTATCGCGACGGCTCGGACCTGCCCGAAGAGATCGACGCGCGTCTCACCGAACTCGATAACGAAATCGGCGCATTGACCTGCCGCCCTACCGCCTACGAACCCGAAGAGCAGGCCAGCGCCGGCGTCTTCGTCTCGCTCATGCATGACGGAAGGCTGCGGATCGACAGGGGCTATGTCCGGCCAGAGGACGAGCCCTTTGCCGATGACGACGGCCTGCCGGTCGATCCCGAAGGCACTGGCAATCATTCAGGTCCGGCAATCAGTGTGGGCGGCCGGCTGCAGAACGACCAGGCAGCGGACGACGAAGAAGACGCCATCCGGCCACTTCCCGACCGGCTGATTTCCGAACTCACCGCGGGGCGTACCCTTGCGCTGCGCGATGCTCTCGCCAAGGCGCCCGGTGCAGCGTTCATTGCGCTATTGCACGCCCTGTGCCTGTCGGTATTCCGGTTCCACGGATCCACCGGCTGCGTCCAGATCGCCGTTACCCAGACGGGCTTCAGCGGGATCGCTCCCGAGCTTCGCAATTCGGTCTGGAACACGAGCATCCAGGAACGGCACGAGCAATGGGCCGAGCGCCTGCCGGACGAGCCCGAAACGCTCTGGGCAACGCTTGCGCAGTTGCATGCGGACGAGCAGATGGCCCTTCTTGCCCATTGTGTATCGCTCGGCGTCAACGCGTTGTTCGAACCGGTCAAGGGCTATGACGGCCGCGTCTCGGCGCACATGATCGCCCAACGGATCAGGGCGGCTGATGCACTGGCGATCGTCGTCGGCCTCGACATGGCAGAAGCCGGCTGGACGCCGACGGTCGACAATTATCTCGGTCGCGTAACCAAGCCCCGGATCATCGAGGCCGTGCGCGAGGCCAAGGGCGAAGCCACCTCGGTGCTGATCGAGCATCTGAAAAAGGGCGACATGGCACGCGAGGCCGAGCGCCTGCTCGAAGGCACGGGCTGGCTGCCTGAACCATTGCGGCTCCCAGTCGCCGAACCGGCCGCTGAGGATATCGCCGAGCTGCCCGATTTCCTCGCAGGCGATGCCGATACCGAGCCGAGCGATGCCGACGAATCCTATGCGATCGCCGCCGAATGACCACTGCGCGGGGTGGCTCCGGTCGCCCCGCGCCCCGTTCCCGACATTTGAAGGAGCCATGACATGGCCGGCTATCATACACCCACCATTATCGATCCTCCGATACCGATCGGTGCGATCCTGCCGATCGAACGGCTGTTCCTTGCCGGTGTATTCACCGAAGACGTCAAAGACCGGACAGCTTGTTATCACAGCGCGCACGGCGCGAACGATCGCATCTCTCTCGACGGCGAACAGGTGCGATCCTCGCTTGACGACGCGACCGCCGGAACCAGCCGTCTCGCCAAATATCTGCTCGAAGAATATACAGACGCCATAACGCACGATCGGGAGATCGAAATCGACCTGTGCGGCGATCTCTGGCCCGATGTGCTCCAGGATATCGTGCGCCGTTCGGCAGAACTCGATCATCTGATCGTGACCGTTGCCTACACATGCACGAAGATGCGCACCGATGGATTTGGCGGTTCCGCCATGTTGATCACTGCTGGCAGCATTCGCTGGGAATCGACCAGCACTTTGCTCGACCGCTTCTATGCCGAAGCCTCGGCCAACGGGGAGATCGATCATGGCGATTCCTGACCATGCCCGAAGCAATTTCGAGACGCTTTTGAGGGCAGCCCGAGCTGGCGACCTCGCGCTGATGGAATGCACCGAGATCGAAAGCGGCGAGACCCGCTACGTCCTGTGCGCCGTCGGCCGGGATGGCGACGATTATGTGATGACGCCGTTCGGCCATCTTTCTCCCGGCAACCCTTATGAAGCCTATATCCCGCCCGCCTGAGCGCTGGGCCGGACCAACCAATTTCTCTTACTCAAAGGAACGATATCATGACCAACCTGCCTCTGGCGGGCGCCGCCGTGCGCCCGCTTGCCACCGCTTGTCCTGAGCTGACCGCTGCCTCGATCATCGACGCGGCGCATGACCTCGCCGGCCATCTCGCCGCCGGTCGCCGGATCGACGCCCCCGCCATCCGCACCGCGATGCAATCCGCCTTCGGGGCAAATGACGCGAGCGGCGCCTGGGATTGGAAAGCGGCCTATGAAGCCATCGAGGTTGCACAGCTGCTGTTCATGCGCCGCTATGGCCCGGCGATCCATGCCAGGACTGCCGATCCGTTCGAACGGCTGAAGCTGGTCGAGCGCATTGCCCGGTTGGCCCCGACCCAGACGCGGCGCAGCGAGGAGATGGTCGCTTACCAGCAATTCTCGACACCGCTTGGGCTTGCATGGGTCGCGGGCTTTGCAGCCGCGTTCGTGCCCGGCGAACTGGTGCTCGAACCCTCGGCGGGCACCGGGCTGCTGGCGATCCAGGCCGAGCTTGCCGGTTGCAGGCTTGCAGTGAACGAAATCGCCGATGTTCGCGCGGCGCTGCTCGGCAAGCTATTCGAAGGCTCACCGGTGTCGATGTACGATGCCGCGCAGGTCCACGACCGGCTCAATGCAGCCCTGGTGCCCAGCTGCATCGTCATGAACCCGCCCTTCTCGAGCGCGCTCCATGTCGAAACCCGTGTCGCCGACGCAGCCTTCCGGCATCTGTCATCGGCGGTTGCCCGGCTTGCCGACTGCGGGCGGCTGGTCGCGATCACCGGCGCGAATTGCGCGCCCGATCACAAGGCATGGCGCGACGGCTTCGTCCGGCTGCAGGAAAACGCGCGCGTGATGTTCACCGCGACGATTGCCGGCAGCGTGTTCGCAGCCCATGGCACGTCGGTCGAGACGCGGTTGACCGTGATCGACAAGTTGCCGTCGAACGATCCGGCGCAGTTTCCGGCATCAATCGGCATGGCACCCGATCTTGCCACCTTGCTGCGCTGGCTGACCGAAAGCCTTCCGCCACGACAGCCGCTTGCCGTACCGGCGCTTCAACCGCTGGTCGCACCCCGCAATATACCAGCGATCGGAAAGGCGGGGTCGCAACCGCGATCGGTTGCAAACCGGATATCGGAGCCATCGGGCGTTTTGCTCGAATATGAGCCGATCGACTGGCAATGCCCGAGCGACGGCAAGCTCGCAGCCACGCTCTATGAGCCCTATACGCTCCAGTCGATCCGGATCGCACATGCGCAGCCGCATCCGACCCGCCTGGTGCAGTCGGCGGCGATGTCTTCGGTTGCGCCGCCGAGGCCGCGCTACCGCCCGCATCTGCCCGCGGGTCTGGTCGAACAGGGGCTGCTCTCCGATGCGCAGCTGGAATCGGTTATCTATGCGGGCGAGGCCCATGCCGATCATCTCGCAGGCCATTGGGTCGTCGATGCAAGCTGGGACAAGGTCGAAGCCGCGCCCGATGATTGCGAGACTGCCGTTCGCTTTCGCAAGGGCTGGTTCCTGGGCGATGGCACGGGCGCGGGCAAGGGACGGCAGGTTGCAGGCATATTGCTCGACAACTGGCTGAAGGGCCGCAGACGTGCGGTCTGGATCTCCAAATCCGACAAGCTGTTCGAGGATGCCCAGCGCGACTGGAAGGCACTGGGTCAGGAGCCGCTGCTGGTCACGCCGCTCGCCCGCTTCCGCCAGGGTACGCCCATCCGGCTCGAGCAGGGCATCCTATTTACGACCTATGCCACGCTACGCTCCGATGCGCGCGAGGAAAGGGTTTCGCGGGTCCAGCAGATCGTCGATTGGCTGGGGACCGACTTCGACGGGGTGATTGTTTTCGATGAGAGCCATGCGATGCAGAATGCCGGAGGCGGCAAATCGGAACGGGGCGATAGCGCACCTTCGCAGCAGGGGCGTGCCGGGCTTCGCCTGCAACATGCGCTGCCGGATGCCCGCATCCTCTATGTTTCGGCCACAGGGGCGACGACGGTCGAGAACCTTGCCTATGCCCAGCGGCTTGGGCTGTGGGGTGGTGCCGACTTCCCGTTCGACAAGCGCACCGATTTCGTTGCCGCGATCGAGGCGGGCGGTGTCGCAGCGATGGAAGTGCTGGCGCGCGACCTGAAAGCACTCGGCCTTTATGCCGCCCGCTCGCTTTCCTATGAAGGCGTCGAATATGAGCTGGTCGAGCACCAGTTGACCCCCGATCAGGTCCGCATCTACGATGCCTATGCAGGGGCGTTCCAGGTCATTCACAACAATCTCGACGCGGCGCTGGAGGCTGCGAACGTCACCAGCAGCGATGGCACTTTGAACCCCCAGGCCAAGTCCGCCGCCCGTTCGACCTTCGAAAGCGCCAAGCAGCGTTTCTTCAACCATCTGATCACCGCGATGAAGACCCCGACGCTGATCGCGGCGATCGACCGGGGGCTGGCCGATGGTCATGCCGCAGTGGTGCAGATCGTCTCGACCGGCGAAGCGCTGCTGTCGCGCCGCCTTGCCGACATCGACCCCGCCGAATGGAACGACGTCCAGGTGGATATCACGCCGCGCGAATATGTCCTCGACTATCTGCTGCACAGCTTCCCGACCCAGCTTCACGAGAGCTACACCGACGGCGATGGCAATCTCGCCTCGCGTCCGGCCTATGACGAGGATGGCAATGTCGTGCATTGCCGTGAAGCCATCGAGCGGCGCGACCGGCTGATCGAGAGCCTTGCATCGATGGAACCCGTGCAGGGTGCGCTCGACCAGATCGTCCAGCGTTTCGGGACCGACATGGTGGCCGAGGTCACAGGGCGCTCGCGCCGCATTGTCCGCAAGGTCGATGCAGATGGAGAGCGGCTCGCGGTCGAGAGCCGGCCTGCCCATGCCAATCTCGCGGAGGCGCAAGCGTTCATGGAGGACGCGAAGCAGATCCTGGTGTTCTCGGACGCCGGTGGCACGGGCAGGAGTTACCACGCCGATCTCGGGGCGCGCAACCAGCGGCTTCGACATCACTATCTGCTCGAGGCGGGCTGGAAGGCCGACACCGCAATCCAGGGTCTGGGCCGCACCAATCGCACCAATCAGGCACAGCCGCCACTGTTCCGGCCCGTTGCCACCAATGTCCAAGCCGAGAAACGCTTTCTCTCGACCATCGCGCGGCGGCTCGACACGCTGGGGGCGATCACACGCGGGCAGCGCCAGACCGGTGGGCAAGGGCTGTTCCGGCCTGAGGACAATCTCGAAAGCCCCTATGCCCGCGACGCGCTGCGCCAGCTTTATATGTTGCTCTATTCGGGCAAGGTCGAACATTGCTCGCTGGCGACCTTCGAGAGCATGACCGGCCTGTCGCTGACCGATGGTAGTGGTTGCCTGAAGGAAGTGCTGCCGCCGATCACCACATTTCTCAACCGGCTGCTGGCACTGACCATCGCGATGCAGAACGTCCTTTTCACGGCGTTCGAGCAGTTGCTTAGTGCCAAGGTCGAGTCTGCGATCGCATCGGGCAGTTACGATGTGGGGCTCGAAACGCTGGTTGCCGACAGCTTCACCGTCACGGCAAGCGAGCCCATCTATGTCCACCCGGCAACGGGTGCCGAGACCCGTTTGCTCACCATAGCCATGCGGGAGCGCAACCAGCCGGTGACCTTGGAGAAGGCACTCGATTTGGCGGCCGAACCCGCCGCGCGGCTGCTTGTCAACGCCCGCTCGAAACGCGCGGCGGTCCAGCTGCCCGCGCGCAGCGTGATGCTCGACGACGGCGAGGTCGAACGCCGCGTTCGGCTGATCCGGCCGATGGAGAAGCTGAACTTCGCGCTGACCCATTTGCCGGAAACAAGCTGGGAGCAAGTGGACCAGCAGACGTTCGCGGCAATCTGGCAGGCCGAGGTGGCGCAGGTCGATGCGTTCACGCAGAGCGAACTGCACATCGTCACCGGACTGCTACTGCCGATCTGGAAGAAACTTCCGCAGGAATCCACCCGTGTCTACCGGCTCCAGACCGACGATGGCACCCGCATCGTTGGACGCAGGGTCTCGCCGGCATGGGCAGCGAGCGCGACGACCGCAACGGACGTGCCGACTCTGTCGCCGCCGCAGGCACTCGCGCTGCTCCGCGAAGGCCACACCGTGCTCGACCTCGCCGACGGTCTGCAGCTGCGCCGTTCGCGACTGATGCAGGTGAACCGGATCGAACTCACCGGGTTCGGATCGACCGCGGTGGATAGGCTGAAGGCAATGGGGCTGTTCTCGGAGATTATCAGCTGGAAGCTGCGCCTGTTCGTGCCGGACGATGTCGTGACAGGTTCGGCTGTGATTGAGCGATTGTTCGAACGGCATCCGCTGGCCCGCATCGCCGACCGGAAGGCTGCGTGAAATGAGCGGCTTTTCCAACCGCGCAGCGGAACTGTCGGAACGGCTTGCGCAAAACGCGCAGGCCGTTTGCCGCCATTATCTGCCTGCGGGCAGGCGCGAAGGCCGCTACTGGATGGTCGGCGATGTCACCGGAACGCCGGGACGCAGCCTCTACGTTCGCCTGTTCGAGACCGAACGCGGCAGGGTCGGCAACTGGGTCGACGCTGCAACCGGCGAGCATGGCGACATGGTCGACCTCATCAGGCTCAATCAGCGGCATGCGCGACTGACAGAGACCATCGAGGAAGCCGAACGCTTCCTTAGTCTGCCTCTGTCTGCGGATGACGACAGCACTTCAAGAGCCTTCGCCAAGCCTGCACGCGCAGGTTCGCCAGCTGCTGCGAGACGTCTGTTTGCCGCCTCGAAACCTCTCGCTGGAACGATGGCGGCCACCTACCTGCGGTCACGCGACCTCACGCGCATTTGCGACCTGCCAGCCCTGCGTTTCCATCCGCGATGTTACTACAGGCCCAGTGCGGATGACGTCCCCGGAACACCCGGCGCATTCCCCGCGCTGATTGCAGCGGTGACCGATAGCCATGGCGTGCAGACGGGTGCACATCGCACCTTCTTGTGCGCTTCTGGGTCCAATCCGGCAGGCGACTTGAAGGCCAAGGTCGCATCGCCGCGCCGCGCGATGGGCAACATGCTCGGCAACGCCGTCCGGTTCGGCGTTGCGGATGACGTGCTGATCGCGGGCGAGGGCATCGAAACCATGCTGTCCTTGCACGAAGTCCTGCCGACCATGCCGATCGCAGCCGCAACCTCGTCGGCTCATCTTGCCGCCATCCTGTTCCCGCCGACACTCCGGCGTCTCTACGTCGCGCGCGACCGGGATCCGGCTGGCGACGCGGCGTTCGGCATCCTGTCGGACCGCGCACAGGCGGCAGAGATCGAACTCGCTTCGTTGATGCCCGAACTTGGCGATTTCAACGATGATCTATGCCTGCACGGCGCATTGGCATTGAGCGAACGAGTCCGCTTTCAGCTGCACGAGCAGGATCGAAACTGCCTCACCTTGGACTGCGGCTGAGCCGATACGGGATTGGGGGATCAGGATGAGGCGGCGCGTACCGTCCTGAGTCAGGTCCGCAGGACATGCCCGGCCTTCGTCGAGCGGCGTCCGAAAGACCGGCTGCCGGGAGGCCGCAATGGCGGTCATGCGGCTATTTTCCGGCGGCGCATACGCGCCTTTCCATCGCGACCCAAAATAGCCGCCCGTCCGCCATCCTCTGCTGCGCTTCGGCCCTTGCCCACCCCAAAAGCATAGATTTTGAAAGCCCTGCGCGGCGGGTGCGGCCGCCCGTCAGCCGGTCAGAGGGACGCCCATGAAGGCCGGGCAAGGTGCCCGGTCCCAAGTCTTGAAGGACATTTCCCATGACGATCATGCCCGATGCCGAACCCGACGTCTCACCCACCGCTCATCTCCTCGATGAAATCGCCCTCTACGGCTATCGTCCCTTTTCGGACGAAGCCGACCCGCGGCCACTGCCCGAAGAGCGTATCGCAGCAGGCGCCGTCGCCGACATGTTCGACGCCCTCATCGCCACCATGATCGACACCAGGCTCGAACCCGATCTTGAAGACCTGTGCTGGTCGATCGCCAACCTCTTTCACCGCGCCGAGGGCCGCATCCAGCGCGTGCTGGACGACAATGAGGACGCCCAGAAGCGCAGCCAGCAGGAACAGGATGGCTCTGAGGTGAAATCGGTCGAACTCGAGCAACTGATCCGCGAAGGTATAGGCCTGATCGAACGACGCAATGCCATGGAATTCATGCGTGAGGCAGCCGGCGACCAGTATGAGGCACATTTTCGCAAAAGCTGGACACCGCGCACTGGGTCGCTGGTCAACCATCGCACCCTGACCGCTGCCATGATCGACAGCCGCGACTTTCTCGCCGCCAAGCGCCGTGCGGAAACCGAACCCTTGCTACCTGCGGGCACGCGCATCGCATTCACGTCCGGCCCCGCCTATCAGGATCACAACCGCATCTGGGCAGTGCTCGACAAGGTTCTCGCCAAATATCCTGATATGGTCCTGTTCCACGGCGGCAATCCGACGGGCGGCGAACAAATAGCTGCGCTTTGGGCGCGCGACCGGAAGATCGTCCACGTCCCGTTCCGGCCCGACTGGGAGCGCTTTAAGAAAGCGGCTCCGTTCCGCCGCAATGACCAAATGCTCGAACTGCTTCCAAAGGCCTTGGTTGCCTGTCCAGGCAACGGCATCAATGCGAATTTGGTCGACAAAGCGCGCAAGATGGGGATTTTGGTGTGGAAGATTTGATGATCTCCATCGCGCGGTCCGACATTAGCAGCGTGATTTACGCCGATGTTGAGCCGTGAAGTCAGGGCTTGCTGCTGACAGGCACGCCATGGTGGTGATTAGCCAAAGCAGGATGCTTGTGATTGGATTGAAATCACAGCGAGCTTTTTAGCCATGTCGTGCGCTACCGGCACCGGCCACGCTTTCCAATCGCGCGCGCACTCGCTCGCGAAGGTCCGGCCATTCCGTGTCTATGATCGAGAACATGACCGTGTCGCGTAAGTGACCAGTCCAGGTGACACAGTGACGACGCAGGATGCCTTCCCGCGCCGCGCCGAGCTTCGTGACCGCCGCCTGGCTTCGCTCATTCCGGCTGTCCACCGTCAGTTGCACGCGCAGCGCACCGCGACCGAATGCATGATCCAAGAGAAGTAGCTTGGCCTCCGGATTGACTGTCGTGCCGCGCACCTCCGGACGATAGAATGTGGAGCCGATCTCTACCGTACGGTTCTCCGAAGAGATGTTGTGAAAGCTGGTGGTGCCTACTAACTGCCCTGTCGAGAGCAGCCGTACGCCAAAACTGATACGGCTTCCCGGCGGGCTGGGCATGAGCATGCCCGCCCAGTAGCCGGCAAAGCCGTCTCCGCGACCGTTGGCGAACTGTATCGCCCATGTCTCCGGGTCGCAGTCGAGCGTCGCCCGCATCTCTTCTCGCATATGCGGTTCCACCGGTTCGAGGCGGATATAGCGACCTTCAAGCGGTGCCGCCAGGAGTTCCATCGCGTTTTTTCCGTTCAGCCCTGCCGAGTTGATCTCTACCAAGTTCCCGCTCGGATCAGCTACGACCCGTTTTGCTCGCCCGTTTGCCGCATCGCTCGCGGTAACCGAGTGCAAAGGCGAGTAGCCAGCAGAAATAATCCGATCACGCAGGTGTAACCATTCGTCAATGGACACCACCTGCCCGAAATGCATGGTTCGCCGCGCCATGTCCGACAGCTCGGCATCGGGCCGGTTATGGAATGTAACCTGTCCCCCGAAGGCGAATACGTTGGCTGCTTCCGCGTTCAGCATTTCCACCTTGGCTCCAAAGCATTCGCGATAGAAAGCGAGGCATGCGTCGAACTTCTGAACCGGTAACGACAGATTAAACATACAATCGAACTTTCACTGACAAGCCGCGGATGATGGGAATTTCGGTGTGATTATCGGACAATCGAACTGAGCATCAGCTTCGAACAGCACGTTGGCTCGGCAACGCCATTGGCCACATTTAGGCCGAGCCGCAATGGCTGTCGTCACCCGGGCCGCGAGATACCGAATAAGCAACCACGGCTCCGACTTGTGGCTGCCCCGCCGCCGTGTCGTGGCGAAGGAACGGGTCGTCCGGAGCTGCATGTAAAGGGGTCGTCACCAGCAGTGACAGCGATGCGATTGCTGCGGTCGTTAATTTCAACTTTCCGGTCATTGTTCGTTTTGCCTCTTTAAGCGGAATCCAGCCCGCAGACCTTACGATTGATCGCCTAGAGCTCCGTCGGATGCTTGTGAGTCTTCAATGGAACGCTCAGCAGATTCGAAGGCGCAGAAAGTTGTACCGGTGCGAGCTTTGGTCGTCCGACCGAGGAGAGTTCCGGCATGTCCCTAGCCCGCTCGATTGCCGATAATGAAGTCGGCCATCTGCGCCTGTGCCTTTCGGCTCTCAGGCAGGAAGAAAATCGGCCAGTCGTGCATCAGGCCCGCGCCCTCAATATAAATCGCTTCGGGCAGTTTCGCGGCTACCGCGCGAGCGTCCGGGAGCAGTATGTCATCGCTGCCGCCATAGATGAGTGTCGGCGGCAGCCCGTTCCAGTCGCCATGGATCGGGCTGACACGCGGATCGTCGAGCGGAAGCGCGCCTGCATATTTCACGCCTGCGGCGCGCGCGCCGTCAATCGTGAGCACGCCGTCACGAGCTTCTATTGCGAGCTGCGACGGGTCGGACAGGCTGGCATCCAGAAAAGGGCAGATCAGCAGCAGGGCGCTGGCTTGACGCAGGTCATAATCACGTGCGGTTTGCGCGACAACCGACGCCAGTCCTGCGCCAGCGCTGTCCCCGCCCAGGGCAAACTGCTCTGAGTGGCTGTCGCAGAAATGTTCATAATGGAGCATCGCCCACCTCGTCGTTGCCTCGGCCTCGGCCTCCGGAGCAAGCGGATAAAGCGGCGCTGTTATTGCCAACCCATAGGTGCGGGCAAGATGCGCATAAAATTGCCAGTGCACAGCGACCGGCGGATAGACATAGCCGCCGCCATGGTAATAGAGAATATGCGCGGTCGTTGGCGACGCTTTGGGTGCGACGTGCCAGACGTCCCGACCCTCGAAATGCGTTTTCGATACGTTGAGTTGACTCTGCATTTTCGCCGTCGGCAGGTCGGGCCGCTTTCGCGACCGGGCTATCTGCGCATCGAAACCCGGACCGCCCGAATAGCGCCGCCGCAAGACACCTGATGTACGAAGAATGCCGCTTACTACCCGTGCCGCAAGGCTTGCCATAGTCTGTAACCGCTCCTTGGTTGGCAAAGCACATGCTAGTCGATAGCCCTGATGCTTTATGTCGATTCAACAAGTTGATGCAAACGCGCATCCTATAGGACAGCCTTAGACCAAATGTGCAAGGCAAAGCGCACCGGTTCTTTATGCCGCTTGTATCGACGGCCCATATAATATTCCCGAGCCTTATGAACAAAGCGATGCCGACCAAAGCGTCGATCTTGTCCGGACAGGTCAGTCAAAACGACTACAAAGGCCGGGACGAAGGATCGATAATGAAGCGAAGGAATTGCGCGCCATGTTTGCGGACAAGTTTACTCCATCTGTGCCGCTCGGACGGCAGGCGCAATGCGCGCGCCTTTTCCTCACGATAGTTCCTCGGACGACATCGAGGATTTTCGAAACCTGCGCGGGTCTCGGTCTATGTCTCGTGGTTTTGGCCGGGTCGGCGGAAGCCAATGCCGATTATCCCGAAATCGTCCGAGGCATTTGGATGCAGAAGACCTCGAACGGGCGGGAACAATGCAGAAATTATAAGGCGGCACTCCGTGCTGGCCCAGAGTATGCAGGGAACTACCTTGTCGGCGCCGAACTCATTGGCCGTTCAATCTGGCACAGCTACAGCGAGTATGGCGAAGGCAATTTCTATTTTGTCGATAGCCTCGCCTTGGTCGGCAAGCTTCGCTGGAGCGCACTAGTCTCGGTTGGTATCGACAGTGTCGAGCGCGAGGATGCGCGGCTGAGGGCCGGTGTGCGATTCCGACTGGAAGGGCGACGACTACAGTTCCGGGTCGGCGGCCCTGGAAAGTGGAACAAACACGATGCGCAGTTCCGCGGCGAGAGCTACTTTCGTTGCGCCAGCTTGCCCCCGCATATTTACAACAAATATTAGGCGTCGACCAAACAGCAGAATTCAGATGTCGGCTGGCAACGCAGCGAAACTCATATGTTCGCTGTCTAAGGACGATGGGCAGATCAGCGAGCCGCCGTTGACTTGTCGGACACCGGATTTTCGCAAGTCCGGGTTCTGCAGAGTTTGACGGAGCGATTGAACCCCGTCTCGCGAATGAAATGCCCTGCACTCGCAAGGACAATCCTGCTCTCCAAGGCCGATCCGTTGGCCGCCTCAAAACCTCCTTCAATCAACCCGTAAAGGGTCCGTTACGCTTCGCGTGCGGCCACTCGTCTGTGCCTTCGTGGTGATTGCGGCTTTGCGCCGTCTGGCCGGAGCCTGTCGAGCGGGGATGGTCCCTGCTCCGAGACAGGAGCCTGAAACATGTCACTTTCCGTCGCACAACGTTATGCCTTAAGCCTCGCCCGCACCTTGATGGTCTGCATCGTCCTGTTCCGGGCCGGGAACGGCTACGCCGCCGTTCCAACATCGGAGTTCGATGGCGATGCCGAAAGCATCGTCTGCGAATATGACCCGTTCAATCCCTGAACCTCTCAAATCGCGAACAACGCATTGGCCGGATCCCCATCGGCTATTCCGGCTGGTGCGTATTTCTGCTACAGAACTGGCTGCGCTGCGGTGGAGGTGGAATGCGCGTCCCTTGCCCCTGTCTTCAAGGAGGACGCCATGCTGATTGCCCTTGCCACGATTGTCGTCGTCATATTTCTGTGTTGTGCGTTGCTGCTGCGCCTTTCGATCAATGCTCTGCCGCTGTTCGTGGCGTTCTTCGCCGGATCGGCTACTTATCAGAGTGGCAGCGGCATCATCGCAGCGCTCGCCGCTGCCGCTCTTGCCGCGATCATCTTGCTCGCACTAGCTCAGCTTGCACTAGCCTTCGCCAACTCCGACCTCGTGCGCGGGGCAATCGGCATGGCATTCGCTGCGCCCGCAGCCTTTGCAGGCTATCACGCCGTGCACGGCATTGCAGCCGCGACCATGCCGCACAGCTTATGGCAGCTCGTCCTCTCGCTGATTGGTGCTGCGATCATCGCCGCAGCGTCCTGGATGCAATGGAACCGCGCCTCCAGCTAACTTCGCCGCCATGCAAAAGCCCCGCCCGGCTGGTGCCGGACGAGATTGGCACAGCCGGTCGAAACGAGACGGGGCGAACGCTGACATCAAGGGCGGCTTGTCGCCCTCGGCCCCGAAATGCTTGATCCGAGCGTTGGCCGGGTCGAGACCGGTCGAAAATATGGCAGCCTCGCCGAAACGGGCAGATGCTGACCAAAAAGCGCACGCCTGGATCAACCCCTGATCGGCACCTCAAGGCCAGCGCTGCCGGGGCGGAAGCAGAAGCGATCTGCTCCTACGTCACATGAAGCATCGCTCCGATTGCAAGCCGGTCTGGCAAGTCCGGAGAAACGCCATGACTTCAGGTAAAGTGCAGCCCGAGCCCTATGCCGCCTCTTGAATGGCTCTGGTTCGCAGGGGATGGCTTTGCCGCTTGACCCCTTGCTGCAACGCCGCCTGCGCCGACTTTATTCCCCTGCGTGTGCCACGCATTCCTCGCGAGACAATAAAATCGGCTGGCCGCCGTCCTCCACTCACGTTTCGGTCCTGCGGATGCAGCGGGCGCAAGCCCCTGCCTTGAACCAGCCATCGAGGCCGCGATGGGCGCGGGTTCGACACATTTGAAAGGAAGTCATCATGGCAAATATCGGAACATTCACCAAGACCGGCAACGAATATAAGGGCGAGATCGTCACCATGTCGGTGCAGCAGAAGAACGTCCGCATCGTCCCCGAAGCAAGCGACAACGAGAGCGCCCCGTCACATCGGGTCTTTGTCGGCCGCGCGGAAATCGGTGCCGCATGGACCAAGTCTTCGAACGAAGGCCGCGAATATCTCTCGGTCAAACTCGACGATCCCAGCTTCACCGCGCCGATCTTCGCCAATCTCTTCGACGACGAAGACGGCAAGAGCTACAACCTGATCTGGTCGCGTGCGCGCCCGCGCAACGGCGACTGATCGCCAAGCCAGCCCCGCCCGGCACCAGCCGGGCGGGGATTGGACTTGCAGGTCGCCCGCTTCATCCAACGGCGACCGCGATCTTCAAAATAGCGCCCCGGGAGGGGCGCATGAGCAGCACTGAAAGGTCACAGAATGCACCGGTTCTTCTGCACGTGATGCTTTTGCCAAGCAATGGGTGTTAGCATCGGACTTGTCGCTGGGCTTGAGAGGAAGGCTATGTTTATCCGGACTGTTCCCGCTGTCGTGATCGGCTGCATTACCTTAGCTGTAGCGAGCGGTTTACTGGTTCCTGTGCACCCGGTGCGGGCGGAAAACGGTTGCCCTAATGGCTATACGCCAGCGAGAACGCCGATCGAAAGCATGAGTGATTGCACGGCAATTCCATTTTATAACGACGAGCCACCCGAGGAATCGGTTCCGCCAGAGCCGGTTTGGGAAAGCCGATGGGGCGCAATTGCTATTGGAAACACGTCAATGGGCGGCGGTTTGGTGTGTCGTCCAATATGAAAAGCCGAAGCGCAGCAGAGAACGCCGCCGTGAAGGAGTGCACGGATACCGGCGGTGGCAAATTGTGCAAAGCGAAGACTCTGTCATATCACGATCAATGCGTAGTGGTTGCGTGGGGTGAACAAGCCTATGTCGCTCGCAGTGCCGCGACTCTCGACCTAGCCAGAGATGTAGCCATGCTACAATGTGGCGAACAAACATCTGACTGCAGGATTTTCTATTCTGGTTGTTCGCTTGCGGTCAGGGTGCAGTAGCGATCTGCGACGGGGCGGGGGTAGGAGCGCAGAAAAAACCATTCAAGCACCGGTTCCTCTGCACGGGGTGCTTTGTCAGGACGTTGGCCATAGCATTCCGTTCATCGCCAAATTTACGAGGAACGCGATGCGCGCCAAGACCAACCTGCTCATTTTGATCGGCTGCGGCATCGCATTGTTCGCTGGCAGTTTGCTCCTCCCTATGGCCTCTGCCCGCGCCGAAAATGGTTGTCCCGCTGGCTACTGGCCTTGGAAAATTCCACCCGAAAACATAAATGATTGCATGGCAATTCCCGATTATGGTGCTCCACCGGAAGACCCGTTGCCGTCAGAGCCGGTCTGGGAATCCCGTTGGGGTGCCATTGCCGTCGGCGACACTTCGGGCGGCAATGGATTTGGGGTGTCATCCAACATGAAAAACAGGCGCTCAGCGGAGAAGGCAGCGGTGAAGGAATGCGTCGACTCAGGGGGAGGCGACCAGTGCAAGGCCGAACCATTTGCATATCATGACCAATGCGCCGTCATTGCTTGGGGCGATCGAGGCTATGTTATTCGCAGCGCTGAAACCGTTGATCGCGCAGGAGAGGTGGCCATGCGCCAATGTAGCGAGCGAACCTCGAACTGCGGGATCTTTTATTCAGCCTGCTCGCTTCCTGTAAGGGTGCAGTAACAGGTTCCGCGTTGCAGCCGGCGAGCCAAGCGGCGCTAGCTGAGACAGACTCGCCTGATCATTCTTGCCGAGGCCAGCGCAATCGACATGATCATTGGCATCCTCATTTATCGCGGCGCGCATTGTCGAGAACTTTGGCCCGCTCATCGGCCCGCCGCGCGGCCGCTTCATCGCGTGCGACAAGTGTCCCTTGTTCCAGCAACGCCGCAAGGTTCCGGCATCCAGTTGCCGAACCGCGCTCGCAGGCCGCCTCGAAATAATATTTGACTTCACCGCCCGCCGGCGATCCCACTTTTCCTTCGGCCGAAAGCACACCCATGGCGTTGCAGCCGGCAGCGCCACCAAGGTCGCAGGCCGCCATATACCAGTCCGCCACCTGTTCCCAATTTGGCGGCGCGCTGGTGTCGTTCGCCAGTCTGAAGCCGCGATCGTAGCAGCCCGACGGATCGCCAAGCCGACACGCCTTTTCCAGAAGGGCGGTCGCCTTGGCCCGATCCTGCCCGCCACCATATCGGCCATCATAAAGAAGCGCGCGGCCATAACAGGCAGAGGCAACGTCGCGCCTGCACGCCTCATCCCATAGCCGCTTGGCCTGGTCCTGGTCGACCGCAACGCCATCGCCATGGAGCAGCTGGTCGGCCAGATTGGCGCAGGCGTCGGCATATCCGAGGTCGCAGCCGCGGTTGTTGAGCATGGCTGCTCTTTCGGGATTTCTCTGGCCAACCGTTCCCTCATATTCGAAGATCGCCAGATTGTAGCAGCCGAGCGGACCGTCGGCCGCGCACTCGGCCGCGAAATACTCAGCCGCCAGGGCATAGTCTTCCCGGCCCACCGCAGCCTCGGCACGGAGCATGTTGGCGCTTAGTCCTTTGCCGCCAGCTGGCTCCGCCAGCGACGGCGTCGTCAGGGCGCCAAGAGCAGCAAGAAAGGAAACAGCCCGGGCGAGCGTCGATCTCCCGATCATGCCGCCACCTGCCGGTTGGAATCGTCAATGCGAATACCGTTGACCAAAGCGACGTCGCTGACGGGATGCGGCGATGGCGAAAATTTGGGACGGTGTTTCTGGCGCATAACTTTCCTGACAACAATTTATCCAGCGGGGTTCGGCATGTTTCGGTCTCTTGCGCTGATTATCACGCTTATTCCCTGGTGCCCCGGGGCACGGCGCACCGGTTCGCCGAGCAGAATTGACCGCTGCGCGGCTCGCGTCCCAAAAGGGGGTAGATGTCCAAAGACCCAAAGCCGTGCTGGCGCATGCGCTGGTGCGCGGGCAGCCTAACCGCTGCCATGCTTTTCGGCCCGGGATGCGCGTCGCATTCACCCGGGACATGGCAATCGAAAGCAGGCGAGAGGTTGGCTGCAGCCTGCAACCTGTATGGCTCCGGCACCCGTCTAGCGTCGGAACATGACAGTGGCGAAAGCTTGCTGCATCGTGCCGCTGCATCCCATGATCCGGAATGCCTTCAGACCCTGCTGGCACGCCGCGTGAACCCCGATGCGGTAGACCCGCAAACGGGCCGCACCCCGATCATGACCGCGATAATCGCCGAACGCCACCTTCACTTCGACCTGCTCATGCAGGCGGGTGCCGATATTGCCTTGGCCGATCATATGGGCAACACACCGTTGCATGTGTCGGCCCAGGTCAACGAACCCGAACTCGTGCTCGCTTTGCTGAAGGCAGGCGCACCCGCCGGCGCACTGAACCGGCAAGGCCGCAGCTTTCAAGCCTATCTCTTCATGACACCGGATCGCCTGCTGAACGTCCGTACACGCATCGCCAGGCATGATGTCATCCGTTGGCTGAACTCACACGGCGTCGTGATCGAGGGGAGTGGTCCTTGATACGCCGTTCGGCGCATGCATCCATGTCTTCTGGCTTCTCGGATTGTCGGCATTGGCGCAGGGAATAGTAGTACCGGACGCCGGCTGCTACGCGTCTGTTTCGCAGTCTGTCGCTTTGACGAGAAATACTGCGTCAGTCTGAAAAGGGCGTGCGGACCTTCATATCCGCTGGGCAATCGCCAAGCTTCCGGCCCGCCTCCAGCAAGACCGATTCCTTCAACAGTTTGCCGTTCCGGTCACGCATGTCGGTAACGAGCCTCAGGTCGAAATAATCCTCGGTTTCGATACCTGTAATCCTGGTAGTCGATTGAACGCCGAATTCGTTGGTGCAGATGCGAACCCTTGAGATGGTTTCGCCCCGATCAGCCACCTTGCTATACCGGCAGTTGACCTCCGGGTTGAGTACTTTTCCTTTTTTTGGCTTGTAGGGCAGCAAACATAATCTGACCGTCTGGGGTGGTCCTGCGCTGCTGGTCCATTTCGAATTTTCCGGGTCGACAACCTTGTCGAACACCCAGTGCGTTGTCGTTTCCCAAAGCATGGGGCGTTCAGAGGGCAGCGAGGCGCCGGGAGAGACAGCCGCCGCACTCACGATCAACAGCCCCAAAACAAGCGCAAGGATCCTCTTCATCCATTGGCGAATAGCAAAGTCGTTCGCCTGTGGCGTGGGCGATGATGAACCGGTGCGCGTCCACACTGCGCTGCGGACAGTGGGTGCGACAATTTTGCGCTTTGATTTCTGTCACTCCCCGGTGCCGCGTCCAATGCGCCAAAGCTTGCGAACCCAAGCGACAGCCCGCCGCTGTTGCCGCCCTTCGCCGGAGCCTTGCCATGGATGCCATACCGTCTCCCGTTACCGCCCGCTTCTTGCGAACCCCCGATGCCGCCGTTCATCTCGGCCTGTCGGCCCGCACCCTTGAAAAACACCGCTGCTATGGCACCGGCCCCATCTACCGCAAGCTGGGCGGACGGATCGTCTATGCCATAACCGATCTCGACGCATGGGCCGAACTCGGCCTGCGGCGCTCGACCAGCGATCCGGGCAAGGGCATCGTCCATCCTGCCAAACGCCTCGATGGCTATACGCCGCCGGTCCGGCGCTGAGGCATCCATGCGCGGCATGCCTGTCTTTTCCGAGCGGTCGGACCAACTCGACCTTTTCGTATCGTGCGGCGGAGACATCGCCGCCCGCGACGCGCAGGATCTGATGGCATGGCCGTTTTTCAGCCTCGCGAAATCGAAGCGCGTGACCCCGATCGACTTCCGGATGGGCGAGGTCTCGATCCTTGTCGAGGCGACCGCCGAACATGGCATGGCGACGATCTGGGATGCCGATGTGCTGATCTGGGTCGCCAGCCAGATCGTTGAGGCGCGCGACGCCGGGCGGCCGACCTCACGGCTGATCGCCGCAACGCCGCACGAAATCCTCGCCTTCACGCGGCGCGGCACCGGCAAGGCGAGTTACGAGCGGCTGAAGGCAGGCCTCGACCGGCTGCAGTCGACGACGATCGCAACATCGATCCGGCAGCGGGACGCACGGCGGCGGCACCGCTTCTCCTGGATCAACGAGTGGAAGGAACGCCTCGATGGCTCGGGACGCGCACTGGGGATCGAGATGATCATCCCCGACTGGTTCTACGAAGCGGTGATCGACCGGGCGCTCGTCCTCACCATCGACCCCGACTATTTCGCGCTGACCGGCGGGCTCGAACGCTGGCTCTACCGGCTGGTGCGCAAGCATGGCGGCAAGCAGAAGGGCGGCTGGAGTTTCGATTTCCATCACCTTCACCTGAAGTCCGGCGCACTGTCGCCGCGTAAGAGATTCGCCTTCGAGCTGCGCGACATCGTGCGACGCCAGGCGCTGCCCGGATATGCCCTCGCCATCGATCATAAACATGGCCGCGAGTGGTTGACATTCGTCGCCCTTCCCGCCGACCCGTACGACGCCGCGATGCGTCGCGTCGGCCTGCACCCTGTGGATATGTCATGACGGGGTTCGGACTATCGGGAACCGCTGGACTCGGACGATCCGGAACCGGAAGTTCGGACTATCGGGAACCCGAATCACCTGCAAACCCGCAGAGATCGGCGCGAAATTTCTCGCTTAACTTAGCTAACAAAGAATCCTTCGGATTCTTGCTAACGCCAGAAGACTTGTGGACAACCGACGCAGCGCCGCGAGATCTGCTGGCCACAAAGACGCCGGAAGATCGCCCGCAATTGACCGACGTCACGCTGGTTTGGTGCGAGGGCGAGCGCGAGGACTGGCTCAAATTCGGCAAGCCGGTTGCGACGCGGATCATCGACCGCAGGCAGCGGATCGAAAGCTACGCGGCAGGCCAGCTGTTCGCCTTGGTGCGCTGGGCTTCCAACGCATATGGCACCGTCCGCTCCACGCTCGACATCGTACGCGCTGTCGGTGCGAACGAGCCTTGCACGCCGATCACGCACGTCGTGCCGGGGGGCGAGCTGCTGCTCTCCGTGGAAGGCTGGCCCACAGTCGCGCAGCTGTTTCGCCTGATTGACGCGATCGAGGCGGACATCGATCCTTGCGACGTCGCGCCCGATCATTGGCGGCATATCCACAACCGGCTTGCCGGACGCGAAGTGCCGCGCGGCTATTCGCCCGAACGCCATCGCGCGTGGCTCCAGCGACGGGCGCTGCAGCCATGATCCGGGGCGGATTCCTCCTTGCGGGCGTCGTTGCCGCCGCCACCCTGGCGACGCTCGCCGTGCCGGTCTCTCGCCATGCGGTGTGGAACATGACTTCGTCCGTGCCCACCGGGCTCTACGTCATCCGCGGCAAGGCAAGCCTGCATGTCGGCGAGCGCGTCGCGATCCTGCCGCCGCCTCCACTGCGCCGCCTGCTTGCACAGCGGCGTTATTTGCCGACCGGCGTTCCGCTCATCAAGCGCATCGCCGCAGTGCGCGGCCAGCGCGTCTGCCGTTTCGCGCATGGTATCACCATCGACGGCGAATATGTCGGGGTGGCCCGCAGCCGCGACCGACTTGGACGTCCGCTCCCGGTCTGGGCGGGCTGCCATGTCCTCCAATCGGGCGAACTGTTTTTGATGAACCCGGCGCAGTCCGACAGCTTCGACGGGCGCTATTTCGGCGTGCTGCGCATTGCCGCAGTCATCGGCCGCGCAACGCCGGTCTGGACCGACGAAGCGGGTGATGGCGAGCATGTCTGGCTCGCCGACCCCCGTTCGAACCCACCCACGAGTTGAACAAGCAAAGGAGATTGAACAATGAAGATTGGATATTTTGTAACCGCCGACGGCGGCTTTTCTGGACACATCACGACGCTCACGCTCGACATCGGCGTAGTGCTGCTTGCCACCGAGCCTTCCGATAGCGAGAATGCACCCAACTACCGCGTGATCGCTGGTGAAGACGACGAAGCCCGCGAGGTCGGCGCAGCCTGGAAGCGTGTCGGCGAGAAGGCTGGCGATTATATCGCAATCCAGATCGACGATCCGATGTTCGTCCAGCCGCTGCGCGCCAATCTGTTCACGGACGAAGGAACCGGCCATGTTCTGGTCTGGTCGCGCCCATCAAAACGCGAGGGCGGGAGCTGAGCCATGCGCCAGCTTGTCTGCTCCGCCGTCATGCTGGCAACGCTTATCCTGTTCGGTAACGCGCCTGTTTTCGGTCAGGACGTTGCCGAACGGGTGCAGCCGCGCGTCGTCGACATCGCCTCGCACGTTGCCGAAGCTTCACAGCGCTTCGGTATACCGGAAGAATGGATTTATGCAGTGATGCGCACCGAAAGCGCTGGGCGTATCGGCGCGGTCTCCTCAGCCGGAGCGATGGGACTGATGCAGCTCATGCCCGGAACCTGGGCGCGCCAACGCGCCCGGTTCTCGCTTGGCGCTGATCCATTCGATCCGCGCGACAACATCATGGCGGGCACATCCTATCTGCGCGAAATGTATGACAGCTATGGTGCCGTCGGCATGCTCGCTGCGTATAATGCGGGCCCGGGGCGCTACGAAGACTGGCGGGATCGCGGCAGGCCGCTTCCCGCCGAGACCCGCGCCTATGTCGCCAAGATCGCACCCGTGCTGCAATCGGTCGGCGCGGCAACTGACATTGCCAGCACATCGCTCGTGCTGCCGGCACGCCTGTCATGGACGCAGGGTTCGCTCTTTGCCGTTCGCAGGGCCGCACCGGCAGATGCATCCGGCAGCTTCAGCGCCTCCGCTCCGCCGACCTCCAATTCCGCCCATGTCCGTCCCTCCAATGGCCTCTTTGTGCCCGTTTCGGGAAGCTTGTCGCAATGATCGCGCCTTGGTCCCTCTGGCGCGTCATGGCGTGGGTTGGCGCAGTTTTGTGCGGACGGATGGCAATTGAGAAGCAGGTTCAGGAGGATGGCAAGATAAAAGCAGCGCCGTCGGATGGGGTGGAGAGGAGCAGAATTGCTGGACTTTCAGCGCCAGCCACTTGGTACCCCGGCTGGCAGCTTCGCCCAGGATTGGCGCAATTCTGCCATTTCCACCGCCATCGCATTTTTGGAACATTCAAATTTCGTGAGCGATGACGATTTCAAGATCAAGCCTGGACGGGTTCGCGATCGCGGCGGTCGCGCTGCCGGGGCGAAGTCGCTGACGGCGCAAATCCGCACATTGTCGAACAAGGCAGGGCGGGTCGGTATCGCTGGAGCAAAGCGTCGCGGCACGGGCCGCCACGCTCGCGGCCGGCTCGCTGGCTTGTCGATGCGCTCGCAAATCCGGCAGCGCCGGGTATTGGTCAAGGCGCGGGTGGTCCGGCACATCGGAACACGCTTCTCGGCGGCTCCGCTGTCGCGGCATCTGAACTATCTGAAGCGCGACGGCGTTGCCCGAGACGGGAGGGAGGCGGAACTGTTCGGCAGCGGGAACGACCCGGCCGACGGTAATGCTTTCGCCACGCGCTGCGCCGACGACCGGCACCACTTTCGTTTCATTGTCTCGCCTGAGGATGCGGGCGAAATGGTCGATGTCCGCGGCTTTACGCGCGAACTGCTGAGCGACATGGAGGGGGATCTGGGCACCCGTCTCGACTGGGTCGCAGTCGACCATTGGAACACCGACAATCCCCACATACATATATTGGTGCGCGGCAAGGCCGACGACGGCCGCGATCTGGTGATCGACAAGGATTATATCCGCGAAGGCATGCGTGGCCGTGCCGAGCAACGGGTTACGATCGAACTCGGTCCTCGTTCAGAGCGAGAAATCGAGCAGGCCTTGGCACGCGAGGTCGATGCCGACCGCTGGACGAGCCTCGACCGGCGCCTGCTCCGCGCCGCCGATGAACTGGGCGGCCTCATCGATCTTCGGCCCGACCCGCGGCGGCCCCAATCGTCGATGGATCGCCACCTGATCGGACGCGCTGGCAAACTCGAACGTCTGGGCCTCGCGACCGGGATTGCTCCGGCATGCTGGACACTCGATGCCGGTATCGAGCCGACATTGCGTCAGCTCGCCATTCGCGGCGACATCATCAAGACCATGCATCGGGCAATGACCGGCATTGGGGCCGAGCGAGACCCAGCACGGTTCGCGATGCACTCCGGCCCGGCCGATGAACGGATCGTCGGCAGGCTGATCGAGCGCGGGATGCATGATGAGCTTTCCGGCGAAGCCTATGCCGTCATCGATGGCGCCGATGGCCGTGTCCATCATCTTCGCTTTGGCGACCTCGAGCAGACCGGCGATGCGGCACCCGGCGCCATCGTCGAAAGCAGGACGTGGACAAATGGGCAAGGTCGAACCGGTCAGTCGCTCTGGGTTCACTCGGACCTGCCGCTTGCCGAGCAGATTACCGCACGCGGCAGCACCTGGCTCGACCGGCAACTGCTGTCGTCCGAACCAGTCCAGTCCGGTAGCGGCTTTGGCGCTGCCATAGAGCAGGCAAAGCTGGATCGCGCTGAACATCTGGTTGCAGAAGGTCTGGCCGCACGTCGTGGCGGCAGGATCGTCATGGCGCGCAATGTCTTGGACACATTGCGGAACCGGGAATTGGCAGAGATGGGGGCGGAGATTGCTGCGCGAACGGGCCTCGCCTATTGCCCGGGACCCCAAGGCGATAGCGTTTCGGGCACTTACCGTCAGCGCCTGCAACTCGCATCTGGGCGCTTCGCCATGATCGACGATGGCCTGGGGTTCGAGCTGGTGCCCTGGCGCCCGCAGATCGACAAACATCTGGGCCAGCATTTGTCCGGTACGATCAAGGCAAATGGTGGCATCGACTGGACGATCGGTCGGTCACGCGGGCTCGGGATATAGCGATCAAAGGGCTCGGTCGATCTTGAGCGGCCAGTCGAAATCGCCGCGTTTCGCGGTGCTTTCCGTTACCCGCTTTTCGAACAGTTCCTGGGCACGCCGCACGCCATAATCGTCGGCGAAGAGCGGCACCTCATTGGACATGGTTTCCGCCGCATCGGCATCGCGGAATATATCATAGCGGCCTAGCTGGCGAAGAATATTCACTTCCGCGTCCCTGCTTTGCCCCCGCTTGCCCGTCACGGCTAGGCCGATGGCAATGCAACGTGCAAGCTCGGCATCGCTAATCCAGACCTTCATGGCTGATCAGATCAATAGGAGCTGCTGCGTGCAGTCACTGCCAAGACACTCGCTGGCTCGCCGGGCTGCGTCTACGGCATTGCGGTAATGGACAGTGCCGAACCGCTCGGCCTCGTCGAATGGCACCGGCGTCCATTCTTCCCCCGGGTAGACGCTGTCATAAATTGCGCGCGCGGCTTCGCGCAGCGCCACATCGTGCTGCATGATTTTCATCCCTGTGCTGAAGCCGAATCGGCAAGACGGTCACGATATTAGTTCTTTATTTGTTCTTCAAGTATCTCTGAAGGACAGTGGGGCTTGGGCGAGGCAGGACTGACCGTGACGGCTTGAAATGCCGGTTCGCGTATTCGATAGCAGCTATATGATCATAGTCGTTGAAGGAATAAGTGCTTCGGGGAAAAGCACATGGTGCGCGGCGCACGATGCGAGCCATGTCGTTCGGGAAAATGCGGGGGTATCTGGCGCGCCTTCGGGAAAATCCGACCCCGAGAGCGCGGCCGCCTTCTGGGCCGATCTCAACGCAAGGCGTTGGCAGGCCGCGCTCGTAACAGAAGAGCGAACGTCCCTGGCAATCTGCGATACCGATCCGCTCAAGCTCCACTATACTTGGTGCCTCCATCAGATCGGCGAAGCGTCAAAGAAGGAGTGGCAGTCAGCCGTCGAAGCAACGAGGGCGAAGATTGAGCGCTGCGCGATCGGTTTTGCAGATGCGTACTTCGTGAAGAAAATAGCGCCAGAAACTGCCCGGGCCCAGGCCCTGGCCGACAACACCCGCTCCCGCCGGAGGTTCGAGTTGCATGTACGGCTACAACCCGGTCTCTTGAAATGGTATGAGACCCTGGACACCATATTGCCCGGGAGGGTAACATTTGAGCTCCCCGACGAGCTCCCCGCGCGGCACATAACCGATCGATTTCCCGGCGTTCACATTTTCGATGCCTTGATCGCTGCGCTGCCCGATTAGCCATAGCCGCTGCATTCCACGGAATATCGCCGGCACTACCGTATCGCCAAAAGTTGAGATGAAACCTGAAGGATGCCGGGGATGCGATCGGTTTGATCCTTCGTTTGCAGACTATTGAGTGAATTGTAGCGACAAACGGATGTCGCCTGCGCCTCAAGCCCTCACAATGTCAGTAGCGGTCGTGGCAAAGGAGCCTGATGTTACCACGACGCAGCGCGGCGCCCGCATCTCCGACTTGGAATCCTGCTGACAGGCTTGGGTCGGCCGGGATGGAGTATCACATAAGGAGAGCGGGACGACGGTCACCTTAGACAACTCGGTTACCCGCAAGTTCCAATGTGAATTGCAATGGTGCCATTCATGCGATTCCTCTTTCCGCGCACGAAAATCATTCTGACGCCGGAACCACGTGCGGAATGGTTGCGCCAATCTTTCTGCTTTTGCGCTAGGTTTCGATGCAAGCTTCAAAGAGATTGCAGGGCGCCGCGAAAAGCAGAAGCATAGCCAAATGTCCGCCGCGAAAATATTATGGGGCCAGATATTGGCGGTCGTCTTCATCATTCTCACGAGCGTCTGGGCAGCGACCCAATGGACAGCGGCGGCGCTCGGCTTCCAGCCCGAATTGGGGACGCCCTTGTTCATGCTTTTCGGCATTCGCATTTATCGACCCTATGACCTGTTCTGGTGGTGGTTCTCTTTTGACGCTTATGCGCCCCACATCTTCGACCAGGGCGGAATGATCGCGACCTTGGGCGGGTTTGCCGCGATCATCGTCGCGATCGCCATGTCGGTCTGGCGCGGGCGCGAAGTGCGCAGTTCGAACACCTATGGCTCCGCCCGCTGGGCAGCGCGCAGCGACATCGTCCGAGCCGGGCTTTTCGCCGACAAGGGCGTCATATTGGGCAAATTCAATAACAGCTATCTGCGCCATGACGGCCCCGAGCATGTACTGTGCTTTGCACCGACCCGTTCGGGCAAGGGCGTCGGCCTGGTCGTCCCCACACTGCTGACATGGCCCGGCTCCGCGATCGTTCATGACATCAAGGGAGAGAACTGGGCTCTGACCGCGGGTTTTCGTTCCAGCTTCGGGCGCGTCCTGTTGTTTGACCCCACCAACCTCAAGTCGGCGGCCTATAACCCGCTGCTGGAGGTCCGCCGGGGCATATGGGAAGTTCGCGATGTCCAGAATATCGCCGATGTGCTGGTCGACCCCGAAGGCAGCCTTGAAAAACGCAACCATTGGGAGAAGACGAGCCACGCGCTGATGGTCGGCGCCATTCTGCATGTATTGTACGCAGAGGCGGACAAGACACTGGCTGGCGTTGCAGCGTTCCTGTCCGATCCTGCCCGCAAAATCGAAGCAACGCTCGATGCCATGATGCGCACGGCGCACCTCGGCAAGGCCGGTCCCCATCCGGTTGTTGCCAGTGCCGCGCGCGAATTGTTGAACAAGTCCGAAAACGAGCGTTCGGGCGTCCTTTCGACTGCGATGTCGTTCCTCAGTTTGTATCGCGACCCGGTAATTGCAGAAGCAACCAGCCGTTCCGACTGGCGGATTGCCGATCTGGTCAACGGTAAACTCCCCGCGACGCTTTACCTTGTTGTACCGCCATCCGACATCAGTCGCACAAAGCCGCTCATACGGTTGATCCTCAACCAGATCGGACGGCGGCTGACCGAAGAGCTGGAAGCCGGCGAAGAGCGGCAGCGGCTGCTCTTCATGCTCGACGAATTTCCTGCACTGGGGCGCTTGGATTTTTTCGAGAGCGCGCTCGCTTTCATGGCAGGTTATCGGCTCAAGGCTTTCCTGATCGCGCAGTCGCTCAACCAGATCGAGCGCGCTTATGGCGCCAACAATTCGATCCTCGACAACTGCCATGTCCGCGTGGCCTTTGCGACCAATGACGAGCGCACCGCCAAGCGTGTTTCGGAATCGCTGGGTACGGCGACCGAGCAGCGCGCAATGAAGAATTATGCCGGTCACCGGTTATCGCCCTGGCTCGGTCATCTGATGATCTCGCGTTCGGAAACGTCTCGGCCACTGCTGACACAGGGTGAAATCCTTCAGTTGCCTGAAACCGACGAAATCGTGATGCTTTCGGGCGCGCCGCCCGTGCGGGCCAAGAAGGCGCGATATTACACCGATCCTCGACTGATGGCACGCATCCAGAAGCCCCCGCAATTGCAGCCAGGCGATGGCACCGAAACGCCGACTGACGATTGGACCAAACTACCGACCATCAGCCCCGTTCATTCGCAGCATGCCAAACAAGATATGCGTGACGACGTCGCTAATGGCGGTGTTCGCCGGGAGCCCGAACTGCCTTTGCATGTCGAAATCGCAGCTCCCGCCAGGCCGCGCGTCAATGAGTTTGATTTCGGCAGCGACCACGAAGGTCAAGAGGAAGCGGCGCGGAGCGAACGATTGCGAATGCGAATGAGCGCCAATGCACGCCAAGCCGTACTCGATCCTGGCGACGGTATCGAGTTATGAAGTCCAAGCATACATTTCGTCTTTCTCCCGAAGTGGCTGGCCAGCTGGCGGATTATGCCATCCGCAAACGCGCCTCGCAGGCTGAGATCGTGGAAACCGCCTTAATGTCGTTCCTTTCGCCTGACAGCTCTGAGCGGATGGAGGCAGCATTCAGCAGGCGGCTTGATCGGTTGTTGCGCGAGATGGAAAAGATCGAATATGGCATCGAGGTGGGCAACGAAGCGTTGGCACTTTTCGTGCGCTTCTGGCTGACCTCTAATCCGCCGCTTCCAGATGCTAGCGCAGCAGCGGCGCAGGCGAAGGGAAAAGAGCGCTATGACGGCTTTGTCGAGGCGCTTGCCCGCCGCCTTGCGACGACCGAGCGCCTTGGCTGAGTGTTTGGACCGCTGCCGGGCGCAACAGGAACTCGACCGGTCAAACCTTCATATGCTGCGTTCCCACTTGTCGTCATCCATTATTGGCCCGGATCCGCTAACGAAGCCGCCATATTGTTAGCCATTGAGTCCAACGAAACCTATCGTTCGTTCACTTCGCGTTTAAGCGTGTATGACCAATCTATGTCAGGAGGGCAAAGAGCCTCTGTCCGAGCTCTCTGGAGATACCCTGGTCGAATGACGCCACCTCTATGCTCTGTTCCAGGACGAGTATGGGAGCGACGACCAACCAGACGGGATGGACTTTTCCGTAAACCCAGCGGTCTCGCGCGGCCGCGACGAGGATGGGAGAATAAGCCATCACAAGAGCGAGCCAGATTTCGGGATCGGGAACCTCGGGAAGCCAATGGCGCAAGCGAAAGAACGCTGGCCAAAGCACATGGATTGTTGCGAGGAGGACTAGCCTTTTATGCCAATCCGAACGCTTCCGAGCGACTATGGCCGCCCCGACAAGCAACATGAAAATGCTCAGCCCACTGACGGTGCCTAACAGGGCAGAAGTGGCAACAGTGCTCTGTTCAAGAATGTCTCTGTCAGCTGCCCAGACGGCAGTGGCTATACCGCTGCCCCAAATCAAGATTGCCAGTGGAAGCGCAACTCGTCCAACCTTGCGATGCAATGATGTCCGCTCAGTCTTTACAAGGACCGCTTGTCCGATGAACAGAAGGACCCAGGCCAACGAGGACGCGCCATGAAGATGCACAAACCACGGGGCGGAGAACGTGCCGCGAGCCACCGGCAGGCCGTAGGTATATCCAAAACCGACCGCGACGACGAGCAGGCCGATCAATCCATATCCCAAGTAGAATGAAGTCGCTCTGTCACGAGCCCACAGATTGTCCATCGGCCTTACCCCCTTACACAGCCTAACGGCGAGCAATAACGTCCGCAACGTTATTGGATGCAGACCTAACCTTCTGCGACCATAGTCGCGCGCGACCCGTCGATTTTTTGCGGACATGGCCAGGCCGGTGCTCGAGCTCTGAAACCTGCCTTTTGTTCAGAGGGCCGCAGCCGACTCCTCTTCGATCTTCATACAGGCATCGAGGCGACCTTGTTCACTGACACCAGTTTCGTTTTTGACCGCCCTGATAAGGCTCAGCCAGACCTTCAGCGATAAGTGTATCTGCCACATCGCTGCCATCGATCTTCACTTGGCGCAGAAGCCTTCCGTAACGGTCTCGATCCATGTCGGCTGTGGCGGCAAAGCTCCGCTTCCCTGAATTCAACAATGCCAACAAGCGAAGCTTGGCTTGCTCACCTTTCGCCGCCTCTGCGGCGCAGGCGACGTTGGAAATTTCTGGAGTGTTAAATCCCACAAGCCGGATTTTGTCACCGTTCACGCGGATTGTATCTCCGTCGACAACGCAGTTGGTATCCCTAGTTCCCCCACAAAATGTGAAGCGAGTCCGACCTTCGGTGGTCGCCCCACCGTCTCCCGAACTCGCACGCGATGACCAGAAATGCATGCCTGCCCCAACGCTGCTGCCAAGAACAACGGCTCCCCCAAATAGCAGCGCGATTTCCTTCACCCCGAAGACCTTGGTTCGCCGCGACTGCTTCATGGGAACGATGTTCGAACGACCGCCCCGTCTATCCATCGGTCCTCTCGGTTCAGCTTTGTCGTTTGAAGTCTAGGTTAGCTAAGGATGGGCATCAAGCTGCTCTGTCATCCTTCATGGCGACGATTATAATCACTAGCTACAGCCAACATTGATGAGACGCTTTCGCATTCTTCGGCATTCGCCTCATCATTGATTGCGATCCAATGGCACGCTGACCTCATAGTCCGCCGTTTCTGGCCCCTAGTCGCCAATGCACACGTAACACATCTCCACCTCGTCAGAGATATATCCCTCGTTGATTCCAAATGGATTGTGGCAACTGATACAGACCGCGATCGCCGAAGCGCGTCGAACCTCTTCCCAATGCCGTGCCCGTTCGGCCTCGATCTTGTCCGAAGCGGTGCGGCGCTCGCGGTGCCATTGTTCGATTTCGTTAGGTGTGAAAGGCATCGCCCGAACCTTACGAAGGCCCGATTACCGCTTCGCTAACGCCATGACCGATATCGGAACTTATGTTTAGGACGCGGCAGGTGCCGCCAACTTTTCGGGCGTTCGGCAGGGAAACTGCCATCGTTGAAAGCTGCCTTACGTTCAGCATAACCGAGAGCGGCTCCCCGCCCGCTTCGAGGAGCCGTCCCGCTCAAATCTCGGTTCGTTCTGCAAGGGCAATTGCGTCGTCAACATCGACGCCCAGATAGCGAACGGTATTCTCGATATTCGAATGGCCCAGCAATATCTGGATAGCTCGCAAGTTGCCCGTCGCTTTGTAGATGAGCGAAGCCTTTGTTCGGCGAAGTGAGTGAGTCCCATATTCGTGGACATTGAGACCGACCGCGCTGACCCATTCATCGACCAACCGAGCATATTGGCGAGTGCTGAGATGACCCATATAGTTGACGCGGCTCGGGAAGATGAAATCTTCCAACGAGCCGCCGCGACGGTTGAGCCAATTTAGCAAAGTCTGGCGCGCCTCGGTCATAATCTCGAACTGCACCGGCCGTTTGGTCTTCTGCTGCATGACTGTCGCCCGATTTCGGATCGCTCCGCCAACAGCGATATAGCCAATCTTCATTTTGACGATGTCGCAGCCACGCAATTTGCTGTCGATTGCCAGATCAAAAAGCGCTCGGTCTCGCAATCGCCGATGCTCATCGAGATAGAAACGAATTGCCCAAACGTCACGGGGCCGAAGTGGACGTTTCGCACCAACCATGTTCCCAGCGTTCCATGGACGCCGCCCGTGAGCGTCTGGATCAAGATCAGATATTCCCATGATAACTCTCCTGCAGCCGGAATGGCCGCAGGTGACGATACACAGGTCGACGTGCTTGCGATCATCGACAAGAAAGCTGAAATTGTTTCAGCAATAGCTGTGTGTATACGTCGATGATGCTTTCATTTTCTGCGGCGAACAACAATGCGCCAAATCCTAACGTTCTGTATGTTTTGGCCCTTCCAGACTGGAAGCCGCATGAGGTGACGCCTTTTCAAGGCTTCGCACCAGGCCTGATAAATTTTGTTCCGCTCATGGAATTTATCCCGTCGCTGCCAGCGGACATATTTGACCCTACGATGGACGCAGATGATCGCCTTGCGCGTCGACGGTCGGGGGACAGCCCTTGGCTCTGGACACCAGTCAACCTTTCAACCCTTCTAGCAAAACGCAAGCCTGGGCCAGCCTATCCCTATATGGTGGTGTTCTCAGCTGATAAAGAAACTGCTCGGAAGGTATCTGACTGGCGTAAGGGGCTCCGTATCAAGCCAATACATGTAAGTTTCTACAGAGGTGGCGGGGCTATTCATCCAGCCGATTTCACACAAGAAGTGCTGGGCTATCATCTTACCGCGCTCGCGCGAAAAGCTGCTTCCGTTCGCAAAGGGCTAGACATCGAAGAACATCTTGAAGTGCTTTGCGCATGGCAACCACCTGAACGCAGGCCATGCAGCGTTAATTTCCATTCGCATAACGTCACAAAACCGAATGAGATGACGTTGATAGGAGCGGGCGAAGAGCCGGCCCAAGGCGAAGAAGGCCACCTCCAAAGCTCGCCGCATGAGCTGTATGTACAGGGGATCAGCGAATCTGCTGAAGCGGTGATGCGGCTGTGGGAGCAAACGAGGGGGAGGCCCGCATATTTCGTCTCTCCGCCGAGACCGGACATATTTCTGATCGCGCCTGCGTCATACCGCGGCATGTCAAAGAAATTGGAACGGGCCATCAACGAACCGTTGCTGAAATCGGCAATGAGAGCACTTGATCGACAGCGCGGCTACACGATTGAGCTTCAACTTGAAGGCGGAGATCAAACCGAAGCCCACATAAATATGGTCGGTCCGATTCTTGGCTTTCGCGGAGCCGAGATGAAGTTGACCACGACAGCCGTTGGATTGCGCACAGCGGGCACCGTTGCTGCCACGATACGACTGCCGCCTGCGGTAAATCGGACTGGCGGTGTTGTCGGTCAGCTAGCACGCTTCATACGAACCCACGAGAACCCGCCGCCCGTAAAGTCGGCTCGCGTGTTCAAAGCGGTGCAGGATGCGCTCCAAGAATATGTGCCTCAGGAGCATTTGAATCTCATTGCACGCTCAGAGGCCGGCATAAAGATAATCGCTGACGCACCAATTGAATGGCTGCCGGTCGATGGCCTACCGCTCGGCATTCGGTTTGACGTGTCGCGGATCAACTCAACGCCCGGAAATCTGTTTCTCGAACAGATCAGGCCCCCCATGCCAATGTTCATTCCGCCGGAAGCATTCCGGAATTACCTTGTCCTATCCATGTTTGACGATGAAGATCCAATCGCACCGTTTCTACGAGTAGGAACACTTGGCACGGGAGACGAAGACGGAAAGCCCATCATCGGCAGTTTTGCGTCACCCAAGTCTGTCGATCATTTCGTTCAATCAATTGGAAAATTTGATGGTCCTCTCCTGATTGTTGATAGCCATGCGCATCACCCCGATGGCGACGAACCAGGTGGTCTGATCGTCGGCGGCGCGCCATTCGATGTTTGGAGCCTTGCAGGTAAAGTCCAAATGCCGCCTATCGTGATCCTCAGCGCTTGCGACACCCATCCTTTTGACCGCAACCATGCTACTGTCGCCAACGGATTTCTTGCTTGTGGCGCAATAGCAGTCGTTGCGACTGCATTGCCGATAAGGGGGGCCCACGCCGCAAGATTTGTCATGCGCCTAATCAATAGAGCCGTTCATTATGGCGACATCATGAATGGGATGGGACGCGCAGTATCCTGGTCGCATATCGTCGGAGGTTTGCTCCGCATGGAACTTGCAGTCGATATACTCCGGCATTTTCACTCGACCGGTCGTTATGATGAAAAAACTCGTGCCGACCTGCAATTAAAAACAAACATGGATCTCAATCCGCACAACCCTGGATGGTACGAAACGATGCTTGAACGCATTCGCGCTGCTTGCAACGTCTTGCCCGAGGATTTCGAGCGCGAGGTCGCGGATGTTATCGCGGCATCGGATGCAATTCGTTATCTACATTTGGGCAATCCCGAGGCGATCATGGTCGCAGACCATCGCGCCGCTTCGCGTGCTCTTGGCCGGGCATGACAGCTCGATCACCCGAAAAACAAGCGGTGCCTAACCTAGCTTATGTGCGAACCGGAATGTCAATCACAGGCTGGATAGGTTCGAGCAGCGTAGCATATTTTCGAACAACCTGATCATAGAGATTCTGAATGTTCTTGGCGTGAACCGACACGACCATTGCATATGACAAGGCATGCCCAGGACGATGATCATGACCCTCCATGCGCGCATTGTAATGGATATCGAACGCAGGATTGCTAAGGCTGGAGCCTCGCAACGTTTTGGTAGCGTGCAGGCAATTTTCCCATTTCCAAGCATCGCGGCGAAGTTCGTCTTCGGTCATTCCGTTTGTCGTCGTGCCAAAGAAGCTCTTGGTATCGGGATGCAGCTGTTCATCGCCACGCGAAAATTTCGCATCATGCGGCCTGAAAGCGACTTCAAGGCCCGCACGGGTGTAATTGCCGGGATGATGCGGATCGGTATGGGATTTGTAGCAAAGCGTCGCTTTGACGGACACATTGCCAGTGAGCGTGCCATTGGGCACAGGTATGGGGATGCGGATATATTTGGCTGGGGATATAGTGCCTTGATACACGATCCGGATTGTATCGTCGTTGCAGATCACAATTTCTTCAAGGGATCGCGATAGCCGACCCCATCCGATTTCTGATCGTGGATGATCGCTCGCTTCACTTTGATGGACCAGCAATGACCGAATTGCGAGCAGGTTAAGACTGTCTCCGAAATGCGCCTTGATGCCAGTGCCCAACCGCAACGCACTGGGTGCAGCAAACGATGTGCCACCAGTTGCATCAAGCTCTGGGATTTGACGTTCACTTAACACTAGAAATGGTCGGCTCATTGAACCGCCAAACTCAACTAAATCGGGTTTGACGAGCCCAGGACTGCGGCCGGGGCCGACCGAACTGTATGGTGCGCGCTGCCAGCCGTCATCTGGAGTGTCGCATGCGCCAATCGCGAGCGCATTCACGCAGTCGGCTGGTACCTGGATACGGTTCAGCCCGACAATAGCATCGCTCTCGCCATCATTACCGACGGCGATTGTCGCCAGCGTGTCGCTTCTGGCTAAGCGGTCGTCAAGCACCGCGGTCCAAGCATGTACGTCGTCATCTTCAACGGGCAGATGCGGACCAAGGCTCAAATTGACAAAATGATAATGCTGGTCGGTCAAGGCGCGGTCGATGCGATCCAGGACCTCGTACAGCTCGTGCGGATTTTGTCCCGGCATGTTGTCCAAGACCCGATAATGGTGCGTGTTGGCGTAAGGCCTCGGTATAGGGCTTTTCGGATCAATATGCCCGAACAGCATTGCCGAAGTTACCCCGGTTCCGTGTTTCAAAAATTCCGCCGTGGGTGAGCCAACGCCAAATCCTTCAATCGGCGTTGCCCAAGCAGTTACCGGATGGTTGTTTGGAATGCCACCATCGAAAATCGCAACCCGGATTGACGGATCCAACGCTGGCTCTTGGGGTAGAATTAGGGATTGCCCCGGAATAGCAGAAGCGCGGATAGTCGGGCGCAACATACGAAGACGGGGCATTTCGCGCATTGCTCGCACGATCGAGAATGTTGCGATTTCATCCGCTAGCTCGGTTGGCGCTTCGAGCTCCACAAAACACAAGCCGCCTGCGTAAAATCGGCGGTCGAATGTCGAGTCGACACCCAGAGATTTCAGATACTCATCGAAAAAGGGAAGAACGAATTTCTCGCCCTCAAGCTCGCTGGCATGCAATACGACCTCGAATACCGCCCTGTTGCCGACAGGCAATTCACCTTTGATCTTGTCGTGAGGCGCTGTGACAGCAATGTCTTCAATTGACGGAAGATCCTTACCGCCGTTTTGCGCTTCGCTTTGAACTGGCAGCGTCGAGTTCCACGCGCGTAAGTTCGCGCGAGAAGTCATCACAAACAGTTCGGTTGTTAGAGCCTCGACCGGTTCGCGCAGACGTGATCGCTTTTCGGGTTTGACCTTGCGCGGCTTGCTCCCAACCGGCGTCAATCCTGCAGCCTTTAGCAGGTCATGAGGGTAGGCAGATTTTGAGAGATATTCCGGATTTAGCGTGAGCGAGATTATAGCTTGGTCGTTTGGGCAGGCTTTGCTGGGCAGTTGATCGACTGAAATTGTCGCAGCGGCTAGCCTCGGTGCCAGTCGCGTTCGTGCTTCAGCAAAGGTATATGGCGCTTCCTTGGGCCCGCCACCGCTGCGCACCACAATGTCTTCAGCGAGTCGCTCGCCTTTCCCAAGCAAAAAGTTCCGCTTCATTTGGCCCTCCGCCGTGGTGTTTGCGCCTCTGCCGCCTTCTCAACCCGTGCACGAATGGTATCGCGCGCGGCACCGGTAAGCTCATGTGCCTTCCGCTGCGAAAGGAGCCCTTTGCCAGACAGCTCGACCGCTAAGTCGATGCTTTCCTGCTTCGAAAGATTCGTTGTGTCGATCAGCTGCGCCAGATGTTCGTCCAGCCTACCGTCCGATAGCGCAGCAGCCCTTCTCGCAGTTTTCAATCGATGATCAATTTCGCTGAACGAGACATTTTTCAATACGACTGCCAATATGCCCGCCCAGCTTTGGGCATTCGCAGCCGTCCCCGATAATTGATCCAATATGAAGGCCTTGGCCGACTCTTCGGAAGGAAGCGGAAATTCGACGATGGCTTCGAAGCGTCGCCATACGGCGGGATCAAGAAGCTCTGCATGATTGGTGGCGGCGAGGAGCAAGCCCGTTGATGGCCAGTCATCTAGCTGCTGCAGAAGTACCGTGACCAGACGTTTTAACTCGCCGATTTCGCCACGATCATCCCGACGTTTGGCGATGGCGTCGAGTTCATCAAGGAGCAACACGCAATCAAGCGTTTTTGCGTATTCCAAGACATGTCGAAGGTTTGTTCCTGTGCGGCCTAGATAGCTGCTCATGACGGCGGCCAAGTCGAGAACAACTAACGGGCGCTGCAAACGGTTTGCAACCCATCGTGCCGCCATCGTTTTTCCAACACCGGGCGGACCGGTAAAAAGCACGGTGCGCGTGGGTTCCAACCCTGCTTCAAGCAGAGAATCTGGGTTTTTCCGCTCGGCAACGACCGCAGACAACTGCCTTTGGACCCAATCGGCAAACACAGGTTCATTGTCGAGCTGCGGTTGCTCTTCAACGCGCATCAATTGAAAGCGGGTGTCAACATCTACCGGAAGGGCCACTTCATTTTGGCGTCGAAGCGGCGAGGACCTCGTCGGCGCTTCACGCAGCAGTCCCGTCAGCGCATTTGATAGCTCGGGAATCGCTCCACGATATTTTTTGGAGATGCGATGAACATAGCTTTGCACGTCTTGCGGGCGGCCCGCCAAGCCGATCCGCGCCAAATGCACCAATTCCTCAACCAACTTTTCATGCTCCGCCATAACCCAGTTCGACCCTTTCCACGTTTGACGTCTTCTCTCGCACAAGATGGAAGAAAATGCAACGTATTGTGATAAAAATCTTCCATAAGGATTATAACACATTGTATTTCATGTATTAATATGCGGTATAGTGACCGCCGTTGTAGGTCTGGTGGAAGGTTTGGGGTCTTTGTTGGGGACTATGAGAGCACGCTTCCTGATCCCCGCAATCGGCTAACCCTCGATAACTTCAGCACCGAACGGTAGGCCCATTCGATGCTCTCAAAAGTGTCCGCTTACGCGTTTTGGCAGATAAAAGCGGACTTTCCGGACTGTCCAACAAAGCGGACGTTCTTGCCGAGCTGCCTAGATGGCTTTCTCAAGGTGACCAATTCGTTCGGTGCAGACCGCATGCACTGCCCGCCCCAGCTCTTCGAGGCAATTTCCGAGCCAAGCTAGCTCGTCCTCGCTGATGCGATAATGCTTTGAATAGCGCGCCTTGACGTATGCTTCTTTCAGCTTCTCGAACCGCGCGCGGTCAGCTCGCATCTCGCGCGGCCATGCGTCCACTAATCGCATATCGATCCGCTCCGCCTGTGTGCGTAGGAAGCCGAGATTGTGAACATGCGGCGTGTAGAACGTGCAGACAAGCAAGACGCAGTGATAAAGACTTTCGGCAGTTTGGTGCAGGAGAAAGGCCGCCTCCTTGGCGAACTTCTGATCGATCGCATCATTAGACAGTTTGAACTTTCGCATTGAAGTTGGAAACCACTCGTCAAAATACTCCTTAGCCATGGCCAGCGCCTGTTCTGGCGTCTTGGGTTTGGGTGTGTGGAGCGGACGGTCGTCGGCTTCGTAGAGCGCTATTCCGTCCTTGGCGACGTCCATGAAGAAGTATCGGCCATGTGCTAGGCCGTCGTTCACTTCGCCCAGCGTGTGGACGATGAAGTTCACCGGCGTGCGCAATGTCTTGTCGATGGCAAGCTCACGGATCAGCCGGTTGTCCAGCTTAAGCCAGTAATCGACCTTGTCGGTCAGCCTCTTGTCGTTGACGATGATCAGGATATCGAAGTCCGAACGGTATCCTTTTGCAGTATGCGGTTCATCGACCCAGCCGCCTCGTGCATAGCTTCCGTATAGGATGATCTTCTCGATCCTGCCCTTCTTCTTCCATTCGTGCTTTGCCAGCGCCAGTGCATCTTCGAACTCTTCGAAGATGATCGCGCGCACGCGCTCCAGTTCGCGTTGCTTATTTGAAGGAAGATGGTCGAGATCGGTGCGCATCGAGGCGCCACCCTGAATCTTCCTCGGCCGGTTGGCAAGGCGTTTGTGACCTTGTGTTCGGCGATACTCGCCTGCCGTTTCTTCGCAATTGTGCGCCAGTCTGCGCTGGCAGCTTTTAGCTGTTGCGCATCGCCTTGCTGATGTCTTTTTGATCTGCCTCGCAGATGCCGCCGATGGCCGGTTGCTTCCGCAGCTTGAGGCAATTTAATGAGCGTTACACCGATCCGTTCCGAAGCATCGACGCGCGGCGCGCGCATGCTGCGCTCGGCGCTGGGGCCAGCAATTGCCGGATGGCTGGGCGATCCTTTGGTCATCGAAGTGATGCTCAATCCCGACGGGCGGCTGTGGATCGACCGGCTTGGAGCCGGTCTTGCCGATACGGGGGTGGGCATGTCGGCAGCCGATGGCGAGCGGATTATTCGGCTTGTTGCACATCATGTCGGAGCCGAAGTTCATGCCGGGTCGCCGCGCGTGTCGGCAGAGCTTCCCGACACGGGGGAACGGTTCGAAGGGCTTTTGCCGCCCGTGGTAGCGGCTCCCAGTTTTGCGATCCGCAAGCCTGCGGTCGCTGTTTTCACACTTGCGGATTATGTAGCCGCCGAGATCATGTCTGCCTGGCAGGCGGACTGGCTTGCTGGCGCGGTGGCAGCCCGCAAGAATATCCTGGTGGCCGGCGGTACATCGACCGGGAAGACCACGCTCACCAATGCTCTTTTGGCCGAGGTCGCCAAGACCGGCGACAGGGTCGTGCTGATCGAGGATACGCGCGAGCTGCAATGTGCGGCACCCAACCTTGTGTCATTGCGAACCAAGGACGGCGTCGCATCGCTCTCCGATCTCGTTCGCTCGGCGCTGCGGTTGCGACCCGACCGGATTCCGATCGGCGAAGTGCGCGGTTCCGAAGCGCTCGATCTACTCAAAGCCTGGGGTACCGGTCATCCGGGCGGCGTCGGCACGATCCATGCCGGGTCGGCGCTTGGGGTCCTGCGGCGCATGGAACAGCTGATCCAGGAAAGCGTGGTCACCGTGCCGCGCGCGCTCATCGCCGAGACCATCGATGTCATCGCCGTTCTGATACGCGACGGTGCAGGGCGCCGCCTTGCAGAACTCGCCCAAGTCAGCGGGCTCGATGCCCTCGGCAACTACCAGATCCTTCCCCTCACCCCCCAGTCCCAAGGAGACCTTTCGTGATCCAGACCCTTTCGCGCGCCCGTTCCCGCCTGTCCGCCGTCATGCTGAGCGGCTGCCTGGCCCTTTTCGCTGCCTCGCCCGCCTATGCCGCTGGCTCGTCGATGCCGTGGGAAGCGCCGCTGCAATCGATCCTCGAATCCATTCAGGGGCCGGTCGCCAAGATCATCGCGGTGATGATCATCATTGCAACGGGGCTCGCGCTCGCCTTCGGCGACACCTCGGGCGGCGCGCGGCGGATGATCCAGATCGTTTTCGGCCTGTCGATCGCCTTTGCCGCCTCGTCCTTCTTCCTCTCCTTCTTCTCCTTCGGCGGCGGAGCGCTGGTCTGATGGACACTGTTCCGCCCGAAACGGTGCCCGGCTTTGTTGTTCCGGTCCATCGCGCGCTGACCGAGCATATATTATTGGGCGGCGCACCGCGCGGCCTAGCGATCGCCAACGCAACGCTCGCTGCTGCGATCGGGCTCGGCCTGCGCCTGTGGATCGCGGGCGTGGTCATCTTCTTGGCTGGCCATATCGTCTCGGTCTGGGCCGCGCGGCGCGATCCGCAGTTCGTCGATGTCGCGCGGCGGCATCTGCGCTTTCCCACTTGGCTGAGGGTCTGAGCCAATGCTCTCGCTTCGCGAATACAGGAACAGCGCCGACCGGCTTGCGGACTTCCTCCCCTGGGCGGCGCTGGTCGCGCCGGGCGTCGTCCTCAACAAGGACGGCAGCTTCCAGCGCTCGGCGCGCTTTCGCGGTCCCGACCTCGACAGTGCGACGCCCGCCGAACTGGTCGCGACGACCGCGCGGCTCAATGGTGCGCTGCGCCGGCTCGGCTCGGGCTGGGCTATCTTCGTCGAGGCGGTGCGGCGACCGGCACAGGATTATCCCGACAGCGACTTTCCCGATCCTGCTTCGGCACTGGTCGAGCAAGAGCGCGCGGCGCAGTTCGCGCAAGAGGGTGCGCATTTCGTGAGCGACTACTTTCTGACGCTGCTTTGGATGCCGCCTGCCGAAGACGCGGCCCGCGCCGAAAGCTGGCTCTACGAGGGCAGGGCGGTCAGAGGCGTCGATGCCAAGGAACTGCTCGACGGTTTCATCGACCGCACCGATCGGCTGCTGCGTCTGCTCGAAGGCTTCGTGCCCGAGGTCGCCTGGCTCGATGACGGCGGGACGCTGACCTATCTGCACGGCTGCATCTCGACGCGGGACCACCGCGTTCGCGTTCCCGAGACCCCTATGTATCTCGATGCGCTGCTGGCCGACGAACCGCTCGTTGGCGGGCTCGCGCCGCGCTTGGGGCATATGCATTTGCGCACGCTCACGGTCATAGGCTTTCCCAGCGCTACATTTCCGGGGCTGCTCGACGAACTCAACCGGCTCGCCTTCGCCTATCGCTGGTCGACCCGCGCGATCATGCTCGACAAGTCCGATGCGACCAAGCTGACCTCCAGGATCCGGCGGCAATGGTTCGCCAAGCGCAAATCGGTCGCAGCGATCCTCAAGGAGGTGATGACCAATGAAGCCTCGACGCTGCTCGACAGCGATGCCTCAAACAAGGCTGCCGACGCCGATGCGGCGCTTCAGGAACTTGGCTCGGATTTTGTCGGCCAGGCCTATGTTACCGCGACGGTGACGGTCTGGGATGAAGACCCGGCGCTCGCAGCGGAAAAGCTGCGTCTGGTCGAGAAGGTCATCCAGGGCCGCGATTTCACGGTGATCGTCGAAGGCATGAACGCCGTCGAGGCCTGGCTCGGTTCATTGCCCGGCCATGTCTATGCCAATGTCCGGCAGCCGCCGATCTCCACGCTCAACCTCGCCCATATGATCCCGCTGTCGGCGGTGTGGGCCGGGCCGGAACGGGACGAACACTTAGCTGCCGCCCCGTTATTCTATGCGCGGACCGAAGGCTCGACCCCGTTCCGTTTTTCGCTCCATGTCGGCGATGTCGGCCATATGCTGATCGTCGGGCCGACCGGGGCAGGCAAGTCGGTGCTGCTGGCGTTGATGGCGCTGCAGTTCCGGCGTTATGACAATGCCCAGATCTTCGCTTTCGATTTCGGCGGTTCGATCAGGGCTGCAGCTCTCGCCTGCGGCGGTGACTGGCAGGATCTCGGTGCCAGCCTGTCGCATGACGGTGCTGGACCGGTCCAGTTGCAGCCGCTGGCCCGCATCGACGAACCCGCCGAGCGCAATTGGGCGACTGAATGGCTCCAGGCCATATTGGCTTCCGAAGGCGTGACGATCGATCCCGTTACCAAGGAGCATCTCTGGTCCGCGCTGACCTCGCTTTCGACTGCCCCGGTCGCAGAGCGCACACTGACCGGGCTCGCCGTACTCCTTCAATCGCAGGCTCTGAAGCAAGCGCTCGCACCTTATTGCATCGGCGGGCCGTTCGGGCGGTTGCTCGATGCGGAGATCGAACATCTCGGCCAGGCGAGTTTTCAGGCCTTCGAGACCGAAGGCCTCACGGGCTCGGCGGCAGCCCCCGCAGTGCTGTCCTACCTGTTCCACCGTATCGAGGGGCGGCTCGACGGTTCGCCCACGATGATCGTCATCGACGAGGGCTGGCTTGTGCTCGACAGCCCAGCTTTCGCCGCGCGCTTACGCGAATGGCTCAAGACGCTGCGCAAGAAGAATGCGAGTGTGGTCTTCGCGACCCAGAGCCTTGCCGACATCGAGACCTCCGCGATCGCACCTGCCATCATCGAAAGCTGCCCCACCCGCATCCTCCTTCCCAATGAGCGTGCGGTCGAACCACAGATCTTGGGCGTCTACCGACGGTTCGGGCTCAACGACCGGCAGATCGAGATCATCGCCAGGGCAACACCCAAGCGCGATTATTATTGCCAGTCGGCGCGTGGCAACCGGCTGTTCGAACTGGGTCTGGGCGAAGTCGCGCTCGCTTTTGCGGCCACTTCCTCAAAGACCGACCAGCTCGCCATCGACGAACTCAGCAAGGATTGCGGCAAGGATGCGTTCGCGCAGGCGTGGTTGCGACATCGTGGTCTCGCCTGGGCGGCCGACATGCTCCCCGCTCCCATTCCCCCCGCCCAACCGGGCCAACCCAAGGAGTAGTGCCATGAAGTTTATCCGCTTTCGATCCTGTTTCGCCGCCGGTGCCGCGTTGCTGTCGATGACCTGCACCGCGCTTGTACCGGTTCCCGCCGCAGCGCAGATCGGCGGTATCGTCCACGACCCGCGCAATTATGCGCAGAATATCCTGACGGCAGCGCGCACGCTCGAGCAGATCAACAACCAGATCCGCATGCTGCAGAACCAGGCGGCGCAGCTCGCCAATGAAGCGCGTAACTTGCGCTCCCTGCCGACGACGATGCTCGAACCGCTCCAGCAGCAGATCCGCCAGACGCAAGCGTTGCTTGCACAGGCCAAGCGCGTTTCGTTCGATGTCCAGCAGATCGAGCGTGAATTTGCACGTTCCTATTCGCCCGCAAGCCTGACCGGCAGCCAGCGCGAGATGGTGCGGGGTGCCGAGGAGCGCTGGCGCAACAGCGTTGGCGCTTTCGAGGATGCGTTGAAGATCCAGGCCGGCGCAGTCAGCAATATCGAAGGCGCGAGGCAGGCGATCGACACGCTGGTTAGCGCAAGCCAGTCGGCAACCGGCGCATTGCAGGCAGCGCAGGCCGGCAATCAGCTGCTCGCACTGCAGTCGCAGCAACTGTCCGACCTCATTGCCACCATGGCGGCAATGGGCCGCGCCCAGTCGCTCGATGCCGCCAATGCCAATGCTGCCAAGGCGCAGGCGCGTGAGCAGTTGCGCCGGTTTCTGACGCCGGGGCGCGGCTATGTCCCTGCAAGCGCCCGTATGTTCCGGAACTGAGATGATGGACATCAAGCTTTTCGCGCGGATTGGAGCAGGGGCATTCGTTGCCCTGGCGCTGACGCTGTCCGTGCTTCAACTGCGCGAAGAGTCTGCGCCGCCGTCTCCCCAGACCGTCAACGTCTGGGAACCGGACGGTGATCCCTTGCCTGCACAGCTTCGGGTTTGCGCAAGCATGGGTGAACTGGCGCTGTCGTCACCCGATTGCCGTGCGGCCTGGGCCGAGAAGCGGCGACGGTTTCTGGGTGTCGAGGGCAGGCCTGGCGAACCGCCTGTCGATGCTTCGCTATCGAGGGTCCGATAACATGGGTGGCACCGGTGTCGTCGACCGCTTCCTCGATATCTTCTCGCGCTATATCGACAGCGGGTTCGGGCTGCTTTCGGGCGAGGTCGCATTCATTGCGACCACGCTCATCGTGATCGACGTGACGCTGGCCGCCTTGTTCTGGGCTTGGGGGGAGACCGATGATGTGCTTGCCCGGCTCATCAAGAAGACATTGTTCGTCGGCATTTTTGCCTACATCATCGGCAACTGGAACAATCTCGCGAAGATCGTCTTCGAAAGCTTTGCAGGGCTTGGCCTCAAGGCCAGCGGGACAGGCTTTACCGCTGCCGAGCTGCTGCAACCAGGCCGCGTCGCGCAGGTCGGGATCGACGCCGCGCAGCCGCTGATCGAGGCGATCTCGGAACTCATGGGCTATGTGAGTTTCTTCGAGAATTTCGTTCAGATCATCGTCCTGCTCGTCGCTTGGGCGATCGTCATCATCGCCTTCTTCATCCTCTCCATCCAGCTGTTCGTGACGCTCATAGAGTTCAAGCTCACCACGCTCTGCGGGTTCGTGCTGATCCCCTTCGGTCTGTTCGGCAAGACCGCGTTCATGGCCGAACGCGTGCTCGGCAACGTAGTGTCCTCGGGCATCAAGGTGCTGGTGCTGGCGGTCATCGTCGGTATCGGCTCGACCATCTTCTCCGAGTTCACTTCGGCGATCGCGGGCGAACCCACGATCAAGGACGCATTGTCGATCGTGCTCGCAAGCCTCGCCTTGCTCGGGCTGGGCATTTTCGGGCCAGGCATTGCCAATGGCATCGTCTCGGGTGGACCCCAGCTCGGTGCTGGTGCCGCCGCAGGAACAGCATTGCTCGCTGGCGGCGCTGCCGCGGGTGCCGTTGCCAGTGCGCGTATGGCAGGCGGCGCGGTTGCCAGTGCCGCCTCCAACGTTGCCCACGGTGCTTCGCGTGCCGCTGGCGGTGCGACAATGGCCTATGCGCTCGGTTCCGCCGGCAAATCGGGCACGGCGGCGGTCGGATCCGGCATGGCCGCCATGGGCGATGCCGCTATTGGCGCGGCAACCTCGCCGCTGCGCAAGGCAAGCGACAATATGAAACAGTCGTTCCGAGAAGGCAGCCGCGCTGCGATTCCCCTGACCGGTGGCACCATCACACCCGGCCCGAATACGCCGCCCAGCCCTCCTGTCGTTTCCGGACAGGAGCAACCGGCATGGGCCAAGGCCATGAAGGACCGGCAGACCATCTCCGGCGCTGCAACCATCGCCGCCCACACGCTCAAATCGGGCGACAGCCATGGCGGCGGCGCTTCCATTGACACTTCGCAAAAGGAATGACGCATGTTTCGACGCCCCTCCATCCGCTACGGCAAGACCCCGGAACCGGAAACGCCCTACCAGCGTGCAGCACAGGTCTGGGACGAGCGCATCGGCTCGGCCCGCGTCCAGGCGCGAAGCTGGCGATATGCCTTTTTCGGTGCACTTGGTCTCTCGGCGCTGTTGACCGGTGGCATCATCTGGCAGGGCGCGCGCGGCTCGATCATTCCCTGGGTTGTCGAGGTCGACAAGCTCGGCGAAGCGCAGGCCATCGCACCCGCCAATGTCGATTATATGCCGTCGGACCCGCAGGTGGCGTTCCATCTGGCCCGGTTCATCGAGCAAGTCCGTTCAGTCCCCGACGATCCCATCATCGTCCGCCAAAACTGGCTGCGCGCCTATGATTTTGCGACCGACAAGGGCGCGCTGGCGCTGAACGACCATGCCCGGACCAACGATCCATTCGCCCTGATCGGGCGCGAACAGGTCGGTGTGGACGTGACCAGTGTGATCCGCGCATCGCCGACGAGTTTCAGGGTCGCCTGGGTCGAACGCCGCTACCGCGATGGCAGCCTTGCCGAGACGAGTCGCTGGACGGCGATCCTGACGATCGTCGTGCAGACCCCCCGCACCCCCGATGCCCTGCGCAAGAACCCGCTCGGCATCTTCGTCAACGCCATCAACTGGTCGAAGGAACTCGGATCATGATCAAGACTCTGAATATTGTCTCGGGCCTTGGCACGCTCGCCTTAATGTCGGCAATCGGCACCGGGGCCGCTTCGCTCCAAGCAAAAGCCCCAGCCACTATTGGCAAGCCGTTCATTCTGGACGAGCGCGCCGCCCCCCCATCCGCACCGCCTTTCCCCGGCCAGCTCAAACGCCTACCGCAGGAGCCGCTCCCCCCTCCTGCGCGCCGCTCCCACCCGTCCTCCTCCCCCCGGGACAAGGTGGGGGCGGCAAACCATGCCGCGCGGATCGAGCCGCATGCAGAGGGCTTCGTCAATGCGATCCAGCAATATCCCTGGGCCCAGGGCGCACTTTACCAGGTCTATGCGCGGCCCGGAAATGTGACCGACATCGCGTTGCAGGAAGGCGAACAACTGGTTGGTCCGGGCCCTGTTGCCGCCGGCGACACGGTGCGCTGGATGATCGGGGATACGGTGAGTGGCAGCGGCCCCACATCGCGCGTTCACATCCTTGTCAAGCCGGTGCGCAACGATCTTGCCACCAATCTGGTGATCAATACCGACCGGCGAACCTATCATATCGAGCTGCGCGCCAATCCGTCGGTCTATATGGCGTCCGTCTCCTGGACCTATCCAGAAGATGAGCTCATCGCGCTGCGGGCAAGTCAGGCTGAAGCCGAACGCGCGGCCCCGGTCGCAGCGGGCCTGGACCCGGCTCTGCTCGACTTCCGTTACACTATTGAGGGCGACCGGGCCGACTGGAAGCCGCTGCGCGCCTTCGATGATGGCCAGCGCGTGTTCATCGAATTTCCCGAGACCGTCGCACAAGGCGAACTCCCGCCGCTGTTCGTGCTCGGCGCGAAAGGCGAGGCCGAACTGGTCAACTATCGTGTTGCCGGGCGCTACATGATCGTCGACCGGCTCTTTGCCCGCGCCGAACTTCGCCTGGGCGGGCGCAAAGGCCAGAAGACCGTGCGGATCGTCGCTTCGAGAAAGGGACGGAAATGAACAACGCCGATCGAAGCTCAAACGGGCAATCGGCGTCGATCGAGCCGGACGCCGCTGTCGAATTGCGCGGCGCGGCGCCACAGGTGATGCGTCTTTCGCGCAAGGCCATCGGCATTGCTTCGGCCTGCGGCTTGGCGGTGGTCGGCGGGGCGTTGGTTTTTGCGCTCCGGCCCGAAGGGCAGAAGGACGCCCAGGAACTCCATAATGTCGATGGCGTGGCAGTCGCCGACAGGCTGGCGGGAGCGCCCAAGGATTATGGCGAAGTTCCAAAGCTCGGCCCGCCGCTTCCCGGCGACTTGGGCAAACCGATCCTCGATGCCCAAAGACGCGGCGACGTCGCCGAGTTGCCTCCGATCGGCGCACCGTTGCCCGCCGGAGCTCAAAGCCCTGCCGCCGACGATGCCGAAATGGCCCGCCAACGCGCCCAACAGGAGCGCGAGGCTGCGCGTGGCAGTGGCCTGTTCTTCGGTGGCAGCAAGGCTCCACCTAGCAGCGAAGCACTGGCAGATGCTCCCTTGCCGGTTGTTGGCGGAGATGCGCTTTCTTCCGCTCCGCCACAAAGCGAGGCGGCAAGAAAGCAGGCCTTCGTCGAACGCACGAGCGATCGGCAAACATCGTCGTCGGCACGGCTGACCAGACCTGCATCTCCAAGGGTACTGCAGGCAGGCTCGGTCATTCCTGCAGCCATGATCACCGGCATCCGCTCCGATCTTCCGGGACTGGTGACCGCACAGGTCACGCAGAACGTCTATGACAGCCCCACCGGTCGCATTCTCCTGATCCCGCAAGGCTCACGGCTGATCGGCGACTATGACGCCGAGGTCGCGTTCGGCCAGAAGCGCATCCTGCTCGTCTGGAACCGGTTGATCCTCCCCGATGGCCGTTCGATTCCACTCGAACGCCAGCCCGCATCCGACCCAAGCGGCTTTGCAGGACTGCAGGACCGGACGGACTTTCATTGGGGCGGTGTATTCAAGGCGGCGCTGGTCTCCACGCTACTCGGCATCGGCGCAGAGCTCGGGTCTGGCGGCGACGACGCGTTGCTCCGCGCGATACGTCGCGGGTCGCAAGACAGCATCGGCCGCGCCGGCGAGCAGATCGTCAGCCGCGAGCTGGGCGTCAGACCGACCCTTACGATCAGGCCGGGCTTTCCCGTGCGCGTCCTGGTGACCCGCGACCTGGTTCTGGACGACGTGAAATGACGCGGCTCAAACTGACCGATCTTGCCGATGAGAAGCCGGTTCGGATGACCGTAGAGATGACGGCGCGGCTTCACCGCGAGCTGCTGGGTTATGCCATTGCGATTAACGGCGGCGAGGCCAAAGGCGCACCTACGCCCGAAAAGCTGGTTCCGCCGATGATCGCACGATTCATTGCAACAGACCGCAGCTACGCCAAGGTACGGCGCACCGCCGGTACGACAGATAAGGGCTAGTTACCCGCCGACACCGTTTTTGCTTCGATGAAGGGACCAGATGGACCCAATCGATGTGCTGCTTGCAAAGCCAGTTCACCCAAGAGTTTAATGATCGCCCCCGCCGAACTTTCTGAAACCCTCGGTGACGGGTGTGAACAGGGTTGGTAGCTTGTCTGGATAGCGACTTTCCAGCATATCCCATTGTTCGAGGCTTAGCGGGAGGAAGGCCGCAGTGTCATTTCCGTCCGAGGCCATACAATAGCGAAGTTCGAACGTCTCCCTTATGCAGCGATTGAGTGCGATCATCGTCGTGTCGCGATCTGCAAAGCCGCAAGGGTATCGCACGCGGTGCTCGGCACCTTTGTACGTGATAATCAGGTCCAGCGTGTCGTCATCGGCCCAGCGTCCGTCCAACGCTCCTGTGTGAAGGATGCTGTCGCACATTTTCGGGATATCGGCATCGTCTTCTCTATGGTCGACCCACAAGACGATCTGATCCCCCTGTTCTCCACCGAACATGTCGAAGAACGTCCGGTGATCTCCGTCTTCGATATATTCCGCGATATGCGCCATCTTGTTTTCGGCGCTCACATCATATTGCTTGCGCTCACGCGGTGCGACCGCGTGCGAAGGCTGGGCAACAAGCGTTTCGGTCGGCGACTTTTGTGGTTCAGCCGAGCCGCCGGGTAGGCCGAGATATTCATGGAAGGAACTCAGAAGATCGAGAATCTGTGAGGCGTCTTCCTTGGCATGGGTGAACGGCATCAATCGGATATCCACGGCATCTGCGTCTTTCGACGCTGCGTGAAACAAGACCTGGTCGTCAGCAAGCGTGACCATGAGGTGTTTGCCATTAGTCCACCAACCGAGCCCATGAGTGATGGCACGATAATCCTGGCTCGCTTCCGTTTGCCTGCCAAGCTCGGCCAGCCGAACCTGGAAATCCGGATAAACGAACATTGTTGTATAGCCGGGGAGCCCTCGATCGATGAAGGCAAAACGGTCGTGGCGGCGTGCAAAGTCGCAGATCTCGAGAATTTTCTGCCGGATCTCCTTCTTGAACGTCTCCCTTCTCGCAAGCTTCCGGCTTCGCTTCAGTCTTCTGAAAATTATGGCTGCAATCCAGCCTAGCCAAAGGAGCAAAATCACGAAGGTAAGGAGCATATTCTGATCTGTCGCTTAACCCGGCGGACCTCTCGCCAGCCTAAGATCATTGGCCCAGCCTCTCCTGTAGTTCCAGCCCGTTCATCGAACCGGTGCTTCAACCGGCTTTCGCTCCACTAAAAAGGGACCGGTTCTTCTAAATTCTTGCCGCCCCGGGCGATCGGCAGAGATAAGGTCTTGCGACATTGCGTCGCCAGGTGACCGGGCGCTGGCACGCATGTCCAGGCTCTGGCTAAAGGTGTCGGTGCATTCCCCATCGGGTGCTTCCAACGCCCGGTCATTTTGCTGCGCAGGCCACGCAGTCGTTTATAATTCTATTATAAAATGGATCGTCTTTGGCAGTTTGATCATCCTGTGCTCGCGGCTGATTGAGTCGCAGATTTACGAAGGAGTAGAACGATGAAGGACTTCGAAATCATTGAAGAAGCCGTGATCGATCTTGGTCAGGCCTCGGTCGAAACCAAAGGCGATGCCGTATACGACATCGATGACGGAGGTGGGCCGCGTTTGTTCACCATGGGCATCAGCGAAGACTGACGAACAGTGGGTGCGCGCCCTTGCGCGCGCCCACATTTCTTCCGGAACCGCGCGATGCGTCTGTTCGACAATCCCGACCTTGCTTGGTGCGCACTTGACGACACCCTGGTGTTTCTCGATATTGCGCGCGACCGTTATTTCAGCCTGCCTGAACCTGAAAATAGCGCGGCATTGGCGTTTCTCGAGCAGCACCGGCTTGGCCGTCGGCACCAACCTGCCGCTTATCCGCAACCGTCTGACTTTCCCGTTCCCAATGGACCATCGCCCAGCATCGAGTCCGGACCGTTCAAACTGGCCGATGTTGCACGCACTATCTGGGTCCAGCGCCGCGTCGAGAATTGGATCGCGTCACGGCAATTCAAGGCCGTCATCGACGATGTTCGCGCGCTGATTGAAAAGCGATCGCATTTGCGCTCCGTATCCGGACGCAGCCCCGCAAGCACCATCCGCGCTTTTGAATATGCCAAGCTGCTTCGTAGCGCAGTCGACCGCTGTCTTCCGCGTTCGATAGCGCTGGCGCTGTCCGTTTCATCCGAAGGCATGCGTGCGCATGTCGTCCTCGGTGTCAAACTCGCGCCTTTCGGAGCGCATTGCTGGGTCCAGGCAGGAGACGAGGTTCTGAACGATAGCGTCGAGGAAGTGCTGCGCTACCAGCCGATATTCATCATATGAAAGCTGTCCGGTTCGCATTCGCGGTGCCGCATCGGATCGAGCAGAGGCCTGCCCTTCCTGGCAAGCTTGTCTCGTCCCCTGCGCAGATATGTACAGACCAACTTCAGTTATGGAAAAGCGCGGACACCCCGTATATCGCTCTGGGAGAGGCTGGCTGGCTGATAGGCCTGTTGTTCGGGGCAGGGTCGTCAAAGCGCATAAAGACACTGCTTCCCAGGGCGTCGGAAAGTGAGTCCGCGCGTGCGCTCGCTGAATGGCTGATCCGTCACTATTGGGGCGCCTATGTGGCGCTTCTTGTCGATCGGTCCGGCAGTGGATGGCATATTCTTGTCGATCCCTCAGGACTGCTCCCCGTCTATCATCGGCAGACCCACACCCATCATGTTATTGCGACGCATCCGGCGCTTTTCGAGGAGGCCTGCGATTTGCGGCCATCGCCATCCTGGTCGGGGCTGCGTGCGCATCTGGCGCGATCCAACCTGCGACAGCGCAAGACATGCCTCCGCGGCATAGAAGAACTGACACCCGGCGAACTTGTCTCGTTGCGCGATCCGCTGAGAATGCGCAGCGCCTTGTGGCGGCCCGAGCCATTTATGCCGCGGAATGCCGCGATTTCGCTGGAGGAAGCTGCCGCTGGGCTGCGCAATCTTGCCACAAAGGTCATTGGGGCCTGGGGCGAGGCTATGGGACCTGCAACGGTTGCGGCATCGGGCGGCGTCGATTCCTCCTTACTCTGCGCAGCGCTCATAAATGCAGGGCAGCCATCCGCCTGCATCACCGTTTCAACAAACGACCCTGCCGGGGACGAAAGCCGCTTTGTCCAGCTATTGGCCGATCGATTTGGCGTCCGGTCGGTTGCGACCCGTTTTGACGAAGCGGATATCGACCCGCTGGTTTGCGTCTCGAAAGGCCTTGCCCGCCCGTCGCGTAAATCCTTCATGGCGGCGCTTGATGCAGCCTTGTTACGAGCGACCGATCATTTGGCCGCCAAAGTGATATTCGATGGCAATGGCGGCGATAACCTGTTTTGTTTCCTGCATAGCGCGGCACCGATAGCCGACCGGTTGATGTGCGAGGGACCAGGCCGGGGCGTCGTCACCACTTTCTTGGATATGTGCCGCATCACCGGTTGCGATGTGCCAACAATGGCCCGCGCCCTCATGCGCCGCCTTTTTGGTCGCCACGCCGCCAACACATGGACCGCAGATTTGCGCTTGTTGAGCGATCGGCTAGACGAGCTTGACGACTATGAGCCGCTAACACCTTGGTCCGATGCCAGAGTCAGCCTTCATCGTGGGAAGCGCGACCATCTCAACTTGATCATGAAGAACCAGCACCATGTAAATGGTCTGGGGGCTGGCGGGTTACCGCGCTTTTCGCCGTTGATGAGCCAGCCGCTTGTCGAATATTGTCTCGCCGTGCCGACCTGGATCTGGAGCGCAGGTGGCATAAATCGCGCGCCCGCGCGCGCCGCCTTCGCGGCTGAACTGCCCGACGCAATTGTAAGACGCACTTCCAAAGCTGGTCCCGACAGTTTTCTGCGACAATTTTTCGAAAAGCACCGGCGGGTCTATCGCGAACTGCTATTGGATGGCTTGCTTGTTTCTCATGACCTGCTGGACCGGGCTGCGGTCGACGCAGCACTCTCGACCGACGCGAATTCACAAGGATCGATCATTTACCGTTTGCTCGATCTCGTCGAAGCAGAAAACTGGGCGCGGTCATGGCACCGCTGAATTCGTCTCGCATTTGAGCTGATCGGCTGCCGGTGCGCCGCGCATGGCTCTCCACCGGTCATATTGTGCCGTCTTTTCGGAAGAGCAATTCATTTCGTTTCTGAGCCAGAACTGGAACCATTCGGTCGAACGCTCGTAAATCGCCTTACGATGCGCGGGCTGATATTTGAGGTGTGGCTCGGCTTCGAACACATAAAGTTCGAACGCCTTGCCTCGCCGCCGATAAGCCTCGGCGACATCGAGACCGATTTCATATTCGCTGTCACCGGTTTGTACGAGAATGGGTGTATCGATCCGATCGACGTTGAGCGTCAGCGACATCGGCTTCCAATAGTCCGCGGTATCTTGTTCAAAGAAACGATAGCCGAAGCCGCGCATCCACTGGGTGAAATGGGGGCCGGATGCCAGTGGAAAAGAATATATGTCTTCGCAGCAGGAACCCAGCGCTGCCACCTTGAAAAGCG
>JAESFX010000119.1_pt1 | contig 96605 bp, 91 predicted proteins | sample 9269501 | NCBI WGS metagenome assembly JAESFX01 (sample SAMN14515570, study PRJNA621655) | algae metagenome | isolation source: Desmonostoc geniculatum HA4340-LM1 and co-occurring heterotrophs from cave... | place: USA: Maniniholo cave, Kauai, Hawaii | collected 2009-07-28
ACAATCGTGACCGAGAAAAGCAGGCTGCTGAGCGCTACCGCGCCGATCAAGCTTGCCAGTTTCTGCATGGCTTTTTCCTTCTGCTATGCCGCAGCCCACAAAGGCCGGGTCGTCCCCAAGAAGGCACCCTTTATGTTTTTGTTATGTCATGCAAATAAGTCGACATCCCCTAAATTTCAATTCGCATAAGGCAGCAGGCCAGTTGCAGATATTGCAACCATATCTGTCTCTGAGCGGTAATTTTCTTGCGCGGTTTCATATCGCTGATTAGCCTGTGCAGCATGACCAAATCGCTCCTGCTCGCCGCCCTGATCGGCACTTCCGCCCTTTCCTCCGCAGCCCTGGCCCGCCCGATGACCGAGACCGACCTTGCGACGATGAAGCGCCTTTCCGCACCTGCGGCATCGCCCGATGGGACGATGGTCGCCTACCAGTTGCGCGAGACCGATCTGGAGGGCAACAAGGGCAGGACCGACCTGTATATGCTCAAGCTCGGCACGCCGAACGCGCCGCCGGTGAAGTTCGCCTCCAAAGCTGACAAGAACGAGCATGACCCGGCCTTTGCCCCCGACGGCAAGAGCATTTTCTATCTCAGCAACGAAAGCGGCAGCGAGCAGATCTGGCGCTACGACATCGCCAGCGGCACCGTGGCACAAGCGAGCAACTTCAAGGCCGATGTCAGCGGCTTCAAGATTTCGCCCGATGGGAAGAAGTTCGCGGTCTGGGGTGACATCGCCCGCGATTGCCTCGAATTCGGCTGCGAGAAGGACGGCGATACCTCTAAGCCCGGCCCCGGCACTGGCCGCGAATATGACCAGTTGCTTGTCCGCCACTGGGATGCGTGGGAAACGCCGGGTAATTACAGCCGTATCTTCACTGTCGTGCTTGGCGCGGATGGTAAGCTCGGTACGCTTGGCAAGGCAATGGACGGCGACCTTGTTGGCGACGCGCCCTCCAAACCTTTTGGCGGCGGGGAAGAAATCGCGTGGAATGCCGACAGCAGCGGGATCGTCTTCACATTGCGCAAGGCCGACCGCGACGAGGCCAAATCCACCAATCTCGATCTGTACAGCTCCCCGCTGAATTCCGCCGATATCGTCAACCTGACCAAGAACGATGCCGGGACCGAGACCATGCCTGCCATCTCGCCCGACGGTAAATATGGTGCCTGGGCGTCGATGGCGCGCGCCGGATATGAGGCCGACCGGCTGGTGCTGAAGTTGATAGACATGGCGACCGGCAAGTTCATCACGCTGACCGACAAATGGGACCGTTCGGTGGGTTCCATCGCTTGGGCGGCGGATAGCAAGAGCCTGCTTGTCACCGCGCAGGACACGCTCGAACATCCGCTGTTCCGCGTCGATCTTAAAGGCAAGGTCACGCGGCTCACCGAACGTGGTAATGTGGTAGAGGTCGTGCCACTCAAGACCGGCGGCGTGGTCTATACGATCAACAGCATCGCCGGGCCGTCCGACCTCGTGCACATGGACGCAAAAGGCAAGACGACACGACTGACCAATGTCAATGCGGAACTGCTCGGCACCCTCGATCCCATAAACTACCAGAAGTTCGATTTCGCCGGAGCCAATGGCGATCGGGTCTATGGCCAGATCGTCAAGCCGCAGGGTGCAGCAGGCAAGCTGCCGGTGCTGTTCCTCGTACACGGTGGGCCGCAAGGTTCGTTCGGCAATGGCTGGTCATACCGCTGGAACCCCGCAGTGATGGCATCGCAAGGCTATGCTGTCGTCACCGTCGATTTCCACGGCAGCACGGGCTACGGCCAGGCCTTCACCGACAGCATCAACAAGGATTGGGGCGGAAAGCCGCTTGAGGATTTGCAGAAGGGACTGGAAGCCGTCGCGACAATCGACACGCAGCTCGACACCGCCAACGCCTGTGCGCTGGGTGCATCCTATGGCGGCTATATGATGAACTGGATTGCGGGCAACTGGCCCGACCGCTTCAAATGCCTCGTCAACCATGCCGGCATATTCGACCTGCGCGCAATGGCCTATGAGACAGAGGAATTATGGTTCGACCAGTGGGACCAAGGCGGCCCATGGACCACACGCACCGACGGGGAGAAATGGAACCCGGTGAACCATGTGACGAAATGGAAAGCGCCGACGCTGGTCATCCACGGCGAGAAGGATTTCCGCATCCCCTATTCGCAGTCACTCGCCGCCTTCACCGCGTTGCAGCAGCAAGGCGTCGAATCGAAGCTGCTGGTCTTCCCCGACGAAAATCACTGGATATTGAAGCCCAAAAACTCGATCCAGTGGCACCAGACGGTGTTCGAATGGGTGGGCAAGCATTTGAAGAAATGAGCCGGAAAATACCGTCGCCCGAGCGAAGGCTGGGGCCCACCCCGTCTCCCGGTGTAGGACGACAGGCGAGATAGGCACCAGCCTCCGCTGGTGCGACGACCGAGGGATAGGGGAGAATTAATTGACCAAAATAGCGGCTAATGTAGCCACCGATATCAGCGGCGGCGCGGAACTTTCGCGCAGCCTCAAATCGCGCCATGTCTCGATGATCGCGATAGGCGGCATTATCGGTGCGGGGCTGTTTGTCGGCTCCTCGACCACAATCAGCCAGGCGGGCCCCGCCGCTGTCTTCTCCTTTGCCATTGCTGGTTTCATCATCCTGCTCGTCATGCGGATGATTTCCGAAATGGCGATTGCGGTTGATGGCGTGCAGACCTTCCCGGACTTCGCCCGCGCAGGCCTCGGCCATCTGGCGGGGTTCCTTTCCGGCTGGCTTTACTGGTATTTCTGGGTCGTGGTCGTCGCCATCGAGGCAATTGCGGGCGCGCAGATCATCCATGGATGGTTTCCGGCGATCCCCGAACTCGGCATCGGCATCGCGCTGATGGCGATCCTCACTGCGGTCAACCTGATGTCGGCGCGCGCTTATGGCGAGTTCGAATTCTGGTTCTCGTCGATCAAGGTCGCGGCGATTATCGTGTTCATATTGATCTGCGCCGCATGGGCTTTCGGCATAACGTCGCCCGGCGGCGCAACTTTCGGCAATCTGACGCAGCATGGCGGCATCGCTCCCAATGGCTGGGCCATTGTCGTGGCAGCAGCCACATCGACGATCTTCACGCTCGTCGGCGCGGAAATTGCCACTATCGCCGCCGCCGAATCCGAAGAACCGGCCAAGGTCATCAGCCGCATGACGGTGTCGGTTACGCTGCGCATCCTGATCTTCTACATCCTGTCGATCCTCCTGATCGTCGCCGTCGTGCCGTGGACCGAGATTGTGCCCAAGGTCTCGCCCTTTGCCACCACGCTTGCCTATATGGGCCTTCCTGCCGGCAAGCTTATCATGGAGGCGGTGGTGCTGGTCGCGGTGCTGTCGTGCCTCAACTCGGGCCTCTACGTCACCTCGCGCGCCTTGTTCGGCCTCGCCAAGCATCAGGATGCGCCGCAGTGGCTGGTGCAGGTGAACAAGCGCAAGGTCCCCGCGCGCGCTATCCTGATCGCCAGCCTGTTCAGCTACTTCGCGCTTGCCGCCGATGCGGTGTCGCGCGATGTGGTGTTTAGCTTCCTCCTCAACAGCTGCGGCGTGACCATGCTGATCCTGTATTTGATGACCGCAGGCGCGCAGCTCAAATTGCGCCGCAAATACGAAGCCGAAGACCCCGCCCGCTTGCAAATCAAAATGTGGTTCCACCCCTTCGGCACCTACATCGCGATGGCCGCGATGCTGGTGATCCTGATAGCCAAGGGCCTCGACCCGGCGGCGTCGAAGGAATTGTGGTTGAGTCTGGTAGTGACAGGCGGATTTGCAGCGGCATTTTTCGCCTTCAGGCGTCAGAAAGGGGGTTCATAAAAGGCTAAAAGGAAAAAAGGCAATAAGGGCGTCAGCCCTTCATAAATCCATCAGCTCGCCATATTGGAGCAACAATGTTGATTGGGGCTGCGCCCCTTTTTATCTTTTTTCCTTTTAGCCTTTTATGAAACAAATGGCACAATCTCTCCACGCCCCAAAAGCTTGCTGAATCGCCCGCCCGCTGGCATGGGCACCCCCATGACCATCGACAAGACTTTCGACCCCGCCGCCATCGAGGCGAAATGGTATAGCCACTGGGAATCCACCGGCGCCTTCCGCCCCGAGCGCCCGGACGCCGAGCCCTATACGATCGTCAACCCGCCGCCCAATGTGACGGGCAGCCTCCACATCGGCCACGCGCTCGACAATACCTTGCAGGACATCCTGATCCGCCACGCGCGGTTGCAGGGCAAGGACGCGCTCTGGGTGGTCGGCACCGACCATGCCGGGATCGCGACGCAGATGGTGGTCGAACGGCAGATGGCGCTGAGCCAGCAAAAACGCACCGATTTCACCCGCGAGGAATTTGTCGAAAAGGTCTGGGCCTGGAAGGAAGAAAGCGGCGGTGAAATCACGCAGCAGCTCCGCCGCCTCGGCTGCTCGATGGACTGGGAGAATGAACGCTTCACGATGGACGAGGGTTTTTCGAAGGCCGTCATCAAGGTCTTCGTCGATCTCTATAATCAGGGCCTGCTCTACCGCGACAAGCGCCTCGTCAATTGGGACCCGCATTTCAAGACCGCGATCTCCGACCTCGAAGTCGAAACCCGCGAAGTGCAGGGCCATATGTGGCACTTCAAATATCCGCTCGCGGGCGGCGAAACCTACCAATATGTCGAGCGCGATGCCGACGGCAATATCACGCTCGAAGAAACCCGCGACTATATCTCCATTGCCACCACACGCCCGGAAACGATGCTCGGCGACGGCGCGGTGGCGGTGCATCCCAACGACCAACGCTATAAGCCGATTGTCGGCAAGCTCTGCGAAATCCCGGTCGGCCCCAAGGCGCACCGCCGCCTGATCCCGATCATTACCGACGAATATCCCGACCCCGATTTCGGCTCGGGCGCGGTCAAGATCACCGGCGCGCACGATGCGAACGACTACGGCGTGGCACAACGCAACGGCATCCCGATGTATCGCCTGATGGACGAAGTCGCAGCGATGCGCACGGACGGCGCGCCTTATGAAGAAGCCGCTGCGCAGGCAAAGGCGATTGCGGGCGGCGCGGCGTGGACCGCAGCCGAAATCGACGCGCTCAACCTCGTCCCCGACGCCTATCGCGGCCTCGACCGCTACGAGGCACGCAAGCGGGTGGTCGCCGATATCGACGCCGATGGGCTGATGATCCGCGTCGAGGACAAGACCATCCAGCAACCCTTCGGCGACCGCTCGGCGGTGGTGATCGAACCGATGCTGACCGACCAATGGTATGTCGATGCCGCGACCCTTGCCAAGCCAGCGATCGAAGCGGTGCGCTCGGGCGCGATCGATATTGTGCCCAAATCGTGGGAGAAGACCTATTTCAACTGGATGGAGAATATCCAGCCCTGGTGTGTGAGCCGGCAGCTATGGTGGGGGCACAGGATACCGGCTTGGTTCGACGCAGACGGCAAGATTTACGTCGCCGAAGACGAGGCAGCGGCGCAGGCGCTGGCTGGCGAAGCCGTTGTGCTGACACAGGACAACGACGTCCTCGACACATGGTTCTCCTCGGCGCTCTGGCCGTTCGGGACGCTGGGCTGGCCGGATGAACAGTTCCCCTCCCCGTCCGGGGTGGGGTTAGGGGTGGGGACTGTCAGCCCTAGCGCCACGCCGACAAACCCCTCCCCAACCCCTCCCCTGAAGGGGAGGGGCTTATTGGACCGCCACTACCCCAACGACGTCCTCGTCTCGGGCTTCGACATCCTCTTCTTCTGGGACGCGCGCATGGCGATGCAGGGCCTGCATTTCATGAAGGAAGTGCCGTGGAAGACGCTGTATCTCCACGGCCTCGTCCGCGCCGCCGATGGCAGCAAAATGTCGAAGTCGAAGGGCAATACCGTCGATCCGCTGGGCCTGATCGACCAATATGGCGCCGACGCGCTGCGTTTCTTCATGGCGGCGATGGAGAGCCAGGGCCGCGACATCAAGATGGACGAGAGCCGCGTCGCCGGATACCGCAATTTCGCGACCAAGCTATGGAACGCCGCGCGCTTTGCGCAATCGAACGGCATCGGCGGATCGCATTCGATTTCGGCGCCCAAGGCCGAACTCGCGGTCAACCGCTGGATCATCGGCGAAGTTGTCGAGACGCTGGAGAAGCTCAACAAGGCTTTCGCCGAGTTCCGCTTCGACGGCATGGCCGATGCAATCTACCATTTCGTCTGGGACCAATTCTGCGACTGGTATCTGGAACTGATCAAACCCGCCTTTATCGACGGCGAAAAGCAGGAGATGGACGCGGAGTCCAAGACCGTCGCAGGCTGGGTGCTCGACCAGATATTGGTGATGCTGCATCCGTTCATGCCGTTCATCACCGAAGAGCTGTGGCACTCGATGGGTGAGCGGCAGTATGATCTCATTCACGCGAAATGGCCGGAGCCGAAGGCGCAAAGCAATCCGATTATTACAATCATTGACGGTGAGGGCGTTGACGCTGCCGTCTATATGGATTGGATCGTTGGGACCATCATGGCAGTCCGCACTGCAAAAAATGAAGTGGGTATTCCACCCGGGCACCGGCTAAACGCATACTTGGAAAATGTTAGTTCCAAACTTTGGAAGCTATTGCCTGATGCAAGCCCAATTTTCGAGCGGGTCGGAAGGTTGGAGATTGCGTATCCAGCCAATGCGCCAACTGGCAATGCACTGCGCGTTGTCATTCCCGGTGCAACTCTTGTCGTTCCATTGGAAGGCATCATCGACCTCGACGCCGAACGCACACGCATCACCAAAGCCATCGAAGCCGCCACCAAGGAACGCGATGCGCTCGCAGGCCGCCTCTCCAACGCCGCCTTTGTCGAAAAGGCCAAACCCGAAGCCGTCGAAAAAGCCCGCGCCGACCATGCCGAAAAGGCAGCCGAAGCCGAACGCTTGCAGGCGGCGCTGGCGCGGTTGGGATAAACCCCGTTGGTTCGTTGGTGCGTTGGGTGACATTAAATTGAATTCACCCAACGCACCAACGACACGACGAGGTAGTGCATCCAGCCCGCGAAGATTGTTTCACGCGAAGATCGCGAAGTAGCGAAGGGCGCGAAGAATGCGCTTGCCCGAAGGGCGGATTATCAATCTTGATTGTAAGCTTGACCAATACTGGATTGAGTGCGCCACGCGCGGTTTTGCGCAACCCCTTCGCGATCTTCGCTCCTTCGCGCCCTTCGCGTGAACCAAAAAAAGCGCTGTCCTACAGCCCCCACGCTATGGCATGGGATTCGCATGACGCTGACGCGCGCCCTGTCTCTATCCAGCAAGACGGCGGCGGTGCCTTCGGCGAAGGGTATGCGAGGGTTGACGGGTCGTGAACTTCGTTACCTTTGCAAGCTTTTGCTTACACTCTTCTTCGCTGCCGGTCTCGCACACGCCCAGGTCCCCGGCGCGTCTAAAAACATCACCGCTCAGATCGAAGCAGAAACGACAACCCCGGCCCCCGGCGATACCGTCACCGTCGCCATTGTCATGGACCCCAAGCCCGGCTGGCATGATTACTGGCTGAACCCCGGCGATGCAGGGACGCCGCTGGAACTTTCATGGAAACTTCCGGCAGGCGTGACCGCAGGCCCAATCCGCGCGCCGGTGCCCGAGACGCTGATCGTCAGCGGTTTCATGAACCATATCTACAAGGCCAAGCACGCCTTTCTGGTCGATCTCAAAATCGCGCCGACTGTTAGGACCGGGCAACAACTCGACATCAAGGTTGATGCGCGTTGGTCAGCCTGCTCGGACACGGTGTGTGTGCCGGAAGGCGGATTGCTCTCGATCCCGCTAACCGTCGGCAGCGGCGAGATTGGCGACCGCAGCCGCTTCGACGCTTGGCGCGCTGCCTTGCCCGTCCCGCTCGACCGCGATGCCCGCTATACCATCGAAGGCAAGCAGATCAGCATCGCCATCCCCTACCCGCGGACCGCAAGGGTAGAGCGCGTCTGGTTCTTCCCGAAAACCGAAAATGTCTTCCGCTACGCCGCCCCGCAAAGCGCGCGGCGCACGGGCGACTGGCTCATAGTCAGCGGCGAGGTAAGCACCCCATTTGAGGGCCAGATCGACGGCCTGCTCCGCTTCGGCGACGCGCAAGGGTTGGAGGTGCGCGCCACTCCCGGCACAGTTCCGGCGGGCGGCGATCCCGTATCGGTCCTGGGTCAATCCGGCATTTCGACAGACCCGCAAAGCAGTGTGAACTTCGGCTTGATTCTGGGCTTTTCGATCCTTGGCGGGTTGCTGCTCAACCTCATGCCCTGCGTCTTCCCGATCCTGGGGCTGAAGGCGCTGAGCCTTGCCAAAATGGGCGGCGACGAAAGCGCGGCGCGGACCGATGCGCTGGCTTATACCGGCGGCGTGCTCTTAAGCTGCCTTGCGCTCGGCGGTATCATGCTGGCCTTGCGCGCAGCGGGGGAAGAGGTCGGCTGGGCCTTCCAGTTGCAGGAACCCGTAGTGGTGTTGCTGCTGTTGCTGCTCATGGTTGCGGTGACCGCCAATCTGGCCGGACTGTTCGAGATCGGCACGGTAGGTATGGGCGACCGGCTGACGCGGCAAGGCGGATGGGGCGGCAGCTTCTGGACCGGCGTGCTCGCTGCAGTAGTGGCGACGCCCTGCACCGGCCCGTTCATGGCCGCCGCGATGGGTGCGGCCTTGCTGCTGCCGGTGGCGCAAGCGTTGTTGCTGTTTGCGGGGCTCGGTTTCGGGCTGGCGCTACCCTTCCTCGTTATCGCCTTTGTCCCTGCGGCACGGCGGATGCTGCCCAAGCCCGGCCCCTGGCTCGGCACGTTCCGCAAAATAATGGCGGTGCCGATGGGCCTGACCGCGCTGGCATTGCTGTGGCTGTTGTGGCGTTTGGGTGGATTCACCGGGCTACTGATTGGCGCAACGGCGTCGCTCATTATCCTGATCCGCCTGCTCGAATGGGGACGGAACCAAAAAGGCGGGACGCCTTCGAAGCTAGTTATTGCTTCCATTGTCGCAGTGGGTGTTACCGCAGCTTTGCTCCTGCCGAGTTCGTCGCGCGAAACCTCTTCCCCTGCAACCCGCCTGCCCGGCGAGGCTTTTTCGGATGAAAAGCTGGCCGAGCTTCGGGCTGCCAGGCGCAATGTCTTCGTCTATTTCACTGCCGACTGGTGTGTGACCTGCAAAGTGAACGAAGCGGCGGCAATCGACCGTGCGGACACGAAGGCAGCTTTCGAAAAAGCGGGCATCGTGACCTTGAAAGGCGACTTCACGCGACGCGACCCGGCTATCGCGCGCTTCCTCGCGCTACATGGCCGCTCGGGCGTGCCGCTTTATCTTTATTATCCGGCGGGCGGGGAGGCGCAAATCCTGCCGCAAATCCTGACCGTCGATACGCTGACGGAGCTGGCGAAATGAACGCCCTAAAACGAGTGCGGGGGCAGATTGTTGCCAATCCACCCCCGACCCAAACCGGCAAGTTGCGACCCGTTTCAGGACTCGCCGGCTATCTCGATTCGCTTGACCTGGTTTGCACCGATCACGGTGATCCCCCGAACACCCGTGATCCCGGTCAGCGGAACCGATCGTTCGAATATCAGCGGCCCGTCGGCAGGACCGACGTCGTTCGCTGGCATCGGCACATGGACGACCGCAACCTCGATACCCCAATAATCGGGGCGGTCGTGATACAATCGGGGGGCCAGTCTCGCTTCAAAGCCTTTCCCCGGAAGTGTCCCCCGCACCCAGAGATACAGGCTGTCCTGAAAGGGCAGCTTGCGCAATTCGGCTATTTCAAAGTCGATGATCCGCCCGTTTGGCACGCTCGAAAGCGAGCCGCTGGAGGAGCTACTCATTTAAATCCTTAATCTCGCGAAATTTTATGGCTCAAACGAGTTTTAATAAACTACATCTGCCTAACTATGTATCGCGTTATACAGCAATTTACCTATACGTAAAGTGAACCGAGGCGTAAAACGATGTAACGACGGATTAGCGCGCTGAAAGTCGGGCGATATTTTATCATGCATACGTATGCGGTGCATTTTGCCGTCGGGCGTTGCACCAACAGCACGCCCACCCCATATTCGGTGAAGCTGCCCGCCAAAGCCCTTTATTTTTCGCGTATTTGGCGATAAGGGCAGCGCCATCATAAACTCAGGAGTACCGACTATCGCAACCCCGCCGACCCGGCGCGCCATGACGCCACCCGTAAAAAGTGGCCCGCGCTTCAATAATCTCATTACCGCGGAAAAAGTCCGTGTCATCGACGACGATGGCGAAAATCTGGGGGTCATGTACACCCGCGAAGCGATAGCGCAGGCAGCCGAAGTCGGCCTCGACCTCGTCGAAGTGTCGCCCAACGCCGATCCGCCCGTCTGCAAATTCCTCGACATCGGCAAGTTCAAATATGAGGCCCAGAAAAAGGCCAACCTCGCCCGCAAGAGCCAGAAGACGCAGGAGATCAAGGAGATCAAAATGCGTCCGAACATCGACGACCATGACTATATGGTGAAGATGAAGAAGGTGAACGAGTTCATCGACGAGGGCGACAAGGTGAAGGTCACGTTGCGCTTTCGCGGTCGCGAGCTGGCGCACCAGCAGCTTGGCATGGCGCTGTTGCAGCGCGTGCAGGCAGACACCGCCGAAACCGCCAAGGTCGAAGCCTATCCGCGTATGGAAGGCCGCCAGATGCTGATGGTGCTTTCGCCCAAATAATTGAGGCAGGTATCAGCGGGCGGTTACCATACCGCCTGTCTGATCAGCTCGAGTCCGACCGCAATCATCAGCACATAGATTATGGCGTTGAAGCGCGCTGCCGATATCCGTTTGACCAGCCAGACGCCGGCAAAGGTGCTGGCAATGGCAAGCGGCATGAACAGCGCGGTAAGCGTCATGTTTGCCCCGTTGAACTGGCCGAGCGCAGCATAAGCGGGCACCTTCATCCAGTTGATAATCGCGAAGAAAATCGATGAAGTACCAACGAACACGAGATGCGGAAAGCCTCGCGAAAGCGCCCATATCTGGAACGGCGGCCCGCCCGCATGCGCAATCTGGCTGGTAAAGCCCGCAATGCCACCCATCCCTACGCCAACCCATTCGGGTAGCGGGCCCCTCGCGCCCGTCTTTGGCAGGAGCCGGTGCACCCCGAACAGGACCGCGATCACACCAACGAGGCCGCGAACGGCATCCGCATCGACCACTGCGGCCAGCCACCAGCCCAGCAATATGCCAACCGCAGCGCCCGGCAAGGTTAGTAGCAAGGTTCGGCGATCATAGCTTTTGCGGAATGCCCAGACGCTCACGACGTCCTGCGCCATCAATATGGGCAGCAGCATGCCCGCCGCCGCTACGGGGTCCATTACCAGCGCGAGCAACGGAATTGCCGCTGCGCCCAATCCGGCAAAGCCGCCTTTTGCCATACCGACGAGGACCACGGCCAATCCCGCAACCAGATAGAAGACGGTGTCGGTCGGAAAACTCAAGCGGCTGTCGCGCGTTTGCGCACCGCCAGCACATAGATGATGGCCGCCGCAATGGCGAAGATGAACCACTGGATCGCATAGAGCAGGTGGTTGTTGGGAATCTGCGCGGGCGACGGCTTTGCCAGCAATTGCACGCCTTCGACCCTGTCGGTGGCGACAAGCTTGATGAGCTGCGCGTTGTCCGGGGCGATGATGCCGCTGACCGCTCCGCCTGTCCAATCGGGCGAGACAGGGCGTTCGGACCAGCCGACTGCGACCTTCGCGCCCGGTCCCTCGCCGCCGCCGGTCTGGCACGACGCGATATGGGCAAAGCCAGCCTTACCCGTGGCGCTGGTGCCCGACACCGATTGCCAGCCGACCACCTTGATGCACATCAGCGAGGATTCGCGAAAGAGCGGCAACGCTTTCTTGTCCGGCACGGCGGGCCAGGCAACAGGAGCCAGACCTGCCGCCGCTTCATAGCGGGCAAGCAAGGCCTCCTTCTCGCCTTTGCGTTGCAATTGCCAGATGCCAAGTCCGATCATCGTCGCGACGGCAAGGCCGACCAGCAATGTCGGAATAAGCGGCCAGCGGCTCATGTCCGGTCAGTGGACCGGCGCACCCCAGCCGCCCCAGACGTAGATGACGATGAAGAGGAACAGCCACACGACGTCGACGAAATGCCAGTACCATGCCGCAGCCTCGAAACCGAAATGCTGCTTCGGCGTGAAATGGCCCTTGTACGCGCGCACGAGGCAGACAATCAGGAAGATCGTGCCGACCAGCACATGGAACCCGTGAAATCCGGTCGCCATGTAAAAGGTCGTGCCATAGTTCAACCCGCCGAACGGAATAGGCGCGACTGAATATTCATAGGCCTGGATCGCGCTGAACAAGACGCCGAGAGCGACGGTCAGCCACAGTCCCTTTTTAAGGCCGTCATTGGCGCCAACGCCGATCATGCCCCAAAGCCCCTTCATCTCGCCGCCGCGCTGGCCGTGGATGAGCGCATGGTGAGCCCAGGTCACGGTGGTGCCCGAGCAGAGCAAGATGAGCGTGTTGAGCAAAGGCAGTTTCATCGCATCGAGGACTTCGAGCCCCTTTGGCGGCCATTGCATCAATGCGGCTGCGCCTTCCTGACCGATCAGATTTGCTACGGTAAAGCCGTGGCCATCCTCGGTCGGCGTAAGTTCGAGCGGTACGGGGAAGAGCGAATAGTCGAACCATGCCCAGAACCAGCCGACGAAAAACATGACTTCCGAAGCGATGAACAGGATCATCCCGTAACGCAGGTGTAGCTGCACCACCGGGGTGTGATCGCCCGCATGGGCCTCGTTCACCACATCGACCCACCAGGCGTAGAAAGTGTACAGCACCCCAATCGCGCCGAGGCCGAAAACCAGACTGCCATAGCTGAAATATTCGGGATTCATCCACATGACGAGGCCGAAGAACATGGTCAGCGCCGCAAGCGAGCCGATCAGCGGCGTGATGCTCGGCGGCAGGATATGGTAATCGTGGTTCTTGGCACCGGACATGGCTTATTCCCTGTGGTCTCTTAGCTTTAACTGGCTCTTAGCTGCCGTTTTCCTGCCGGTCCACCTCGTTAGCGGACTCCACAGGGTAAAAGGTGTAGCTAAGTGTGATTTCTTCGATGTCCTTCGTTTCCGGATCGGTCATGATCTTCGGATCGACATAATAAAGCACCGGCATGCGCACCTGCTGGCCGGGTTGGAGCGTCTGTTCGGTGAAACAGAAGCACTGGATCTTGTTGAAATATTTACCTGCCTGCTGCGGCGTGACGTTGAAAGTCGCGGTACCGGTGACAGGTTCGCCGGAAAGATTCTTGGCGATGAAGATCGACATGTCTTTGGCACCGATGCTGACCCTGTCTGTCGGTCGTTCGGGTTTGAACTCCCAGGGCAGATCGCTGCGGTGATTGGCGTCGAAGCGGATGACAATGGGCTTGTTGGTTGCAACCACAGTGGCCGCCTGCGCAGCATCGACTTTCATCGTCGTACCGCCGAAGCCGGTGACCTGGCAGAAAATCTTGTACAGCGGGACAGCGGCGAAGCCGACGCCAACCATCGAGACCGCCATTGCGGCGGCCATCATGCCGACACGGGCATTCGATTTCGGCATCAGCCCCACACCCCGATCTTGACGATGGTGATCAGGAAGAAAAGCACGCACAGCCCGACAAGCACGAGCCCCATGACCCGCGAGCGGGCAGCCTGTCGCTCGCGGATGATGCGGGTTTCTTCCGCAGTGAAGGCGGGCTGCTCGGGCCGGGTCATGCCAGCAAAATCCGGTCGAAAGCGAACAGGCCGAACAGCAGGAAGAGATAAAGGATCGAGAAAGCGAAGAGCTTCTTCTCTGGCTTCATGCCTGCCGATTCATTCGCGTCGTTGCGCCAGACCCTGAAGGCCAGCACCAGGAATATGAGATTGAGGACGATCGACGACGCGCCATACAACCAGCCGCTTTCACCCAGTGCGAAAGGCGCGATGGCGACGGCTGCCATCGGGAAGCTGTAGGCGAAAATCTGGTTGCGCGTGACTTTCTGCCCCGAAACATTGGGCAGCATCGGGATACCCGCCGCACCATAATCGGTCTTCATAAACAATGCGAGTGCCCAGAAATGCGGCGGCGTCCATAGGAAGATGATCGCAAACAAAAGGACGGGGAGTAGCGTTACGTCGCCGGTGACGGCTGCCCAGCCGATGACCGGCGGGAAAGCCCCCGCCGCGCCGCCAATGACGATATTTTGCGGCGTGTTGGGTTTCAGCCAGACGGTATAGACCACCGAATAGAAGAAAATGGAAAAGGCCAATATCCCGGCTGACAGCCAGTTCACGGCGACTCCCATGATGCCGACCGAAAAGGCGGCCAGGCCGATACCAAAATGCAGCGCGGCTTCGCGGTCCATACGGCCTGCGGGCAAAGGCCGCTTTGACGTCCGCGCCATTTTGGCGTCGAGGTCGGCCTCATACCACTGGTTGAGCGCCCCGCATGCGCCCGCGCCTAATGCGATGCACAGGATAGCGGTGAAGCCGATGACCGGATGGATATGCCCGGGCGCCGCCAGCAATCCACACAAAGCTGTGAAAACGACGAGCGACATTACCCGTGGCTTGGTCAAAGCCCAGAAATCGCGCCATTCGGCGGGCAGGATGATATCGCGCGTTGCGGTCGTCATTTCTTTTTCCTCCCCTCCCGCGGGCGGGAGGGGCCGACTGCCGGTCAGTGAATCTCGGGCAGCGTTTCGAACTGGTGATAGGGCGGCGGGCTCGACAGCGTCCATTCGAGCGTGGTCGCGCCTTCGCCCCAATAATTATCCTCTGCACGGCGTCCGGCGGCCAGCGACCAGAAGACGTTGACGAAGAAGATGAGCACACCCACGCCCATGATCGCATAGCCCAGCGAGGCAACACCGTTCCAATAGGCAAATGCATCGGGATAATCGGGAACCCGGCGCGGCATCCCCGAATTGCCGAGGAAGTGCATCGGGAAGAACAGCACGTTCACACCGATGAAGAAAATCCAGAAATGCAGGTGGCCGAGAAACTCGTTGAGGTGACGCCCGGACATCTTGCCGAACCAGTAATAGAAACCGGCAAAGAGCGAGAAGACTGCGCCCAGCGAGAGCACATAATGGAAGTGGGCCACGACATAATATGTGTCGTGGAGATTGTCGTCGAGGCCGCCATTGGCGAGCACCACGCCGGTCACGCCGCCGACCGTGAACATGAAGATGAAGCCCATTGCCCAGACCATCGGTGTCTTGAAGCTGACCGAGCCGCCCCACATCGTCGCAATCCAGCTGAAGATCTTGATACCCGTAGGTACCGCGATCACCATCGTTGCTGCGGTGAAGTACATTTTCATGTCGACGCTCATGCCGACAGTGAACATGTGGTGCGCCCAGACGACGAAGCCGACGACACCGATCGCGACCATCGCATAGGCCATGCCGAGATAACCAAACACCGGCTTGCGGCTGAAGGTCGCGACGATCTGGCTGATGATGCCAAAGCCCGGCAGGATCATGATGTAGACTTCGGGATGGCCGAAGAACCAGAAGAGATGCTGATAGAGAACGGGGTCGCCACCCGCCGCCGCATCGAAAAACGCGCCGCCGAAATTACGGTCGACCAGGAGCATGGTGATGGCTGCTGCGAGAACCGGAAGCGCCAGCAAAAGCAGGAAGGCAGTCACCAGCACCGACCACACGAACAAAGGCATTTTGTGCAGGGTCATGCCCGGCGCGCGCATGTTGAAGATGGTAGTAATGAAATTGATCGCGCCCAAAATCGACGCGGCACCCGCCAAGTGGAGCGAGAAGATCGCCATATCGACCGCAGGCCCGACCGAGCCGGATGTCGAGAGCGGCGCATAGACTGTCCAGCCTGTGCCAGCGCCCAGGCCTGTTCCGCCAGGTACAAAGCTCGACCCCAAGAGCATGATAAACGCCACCACGGTCAGCCAGAAGCTGATATTGTTCATGCGCGGGAAGGCCATGTCGGGCGCACCGATCATCAGCGGTACGAACCAGTTGCCAAAACCGCCGATAATCGCGGGCATAACCATGAAGAACACCATGATCAGGCCGTGCGCGGTAATCAGCACGTTCCACATATGATAGGCCTCGTCCATCGAGGCTTCCTTGCCGGCCATCATCGAGGCCCAGCCCTGCAGATACTGGATACCCGGTTCGGCGAGCTCGAGCCGCATCAGGCCGGAGATCGCACCGCCGATGATCCCCGCGCAAATCGCGAAGATCAGATAGAGCGTGCCAATATCCTTATGATTGGTCGACATGAACCAGCGGGCGAAAAAGCCCGGCTTGTGGTCCGCATCATGTGCGTGATCGTGGAAATCTCCAGCGGTCGCAGCGATTGTGGTCATGACGGTCGGCCTTCTTACTTGGTTGCAGCGGCAGGAGCCGCAGTTTCTGTGGTTGCAGGAGGAACGGCGGGAGCAGCTGGAGCAGGCGCTTCGGCAGCCGCCTCACCGGGCATCGTTCCGCCCTGCGCCTTTACCCAGGCAGCGAATTGCGCGGGCGGAAGCGCTTCGACGGCAATCGGCATATAGCCATGCCGCGCACCACAAAGTTCCGAACATTGACCGAAGTAAACGCCCGGCTTGGTGATGGTCAGCGATTTTTCGTTGAGACGACCTGGAACGGCATCGAGCTTGAACCAGAGCGACGGCACGGCAAAGGCGTGGATGACGTCGGCAGCGGTGGTCTGGATGCGCAGCGGTACGCCTGCAGGCACGACCATGCGGTTGTCGACCGCCAACTGGCCGGGACCGTCATTGTCGGTGCGGAAGCGCTCACCGGCAGGCGCATCGCCCTTTTCCTTGAGCATGTTGGAAACGACTTCGAAGCCGCCATGGTCGGGGTAGGTATAACCCCAATACCATTGATAGCCGGTGGCCTTGATCGTCACCGCGTCGGCCGGGGCAGGCTTAAACTGCTTGGCGAGCAGGTCGAGCGAGGGGTAGGCAATGCCGAGCAGGATAAGGACGGGAACCAGCGTCCAGACGACTTCGATAAAGGTATTGTGCGTCGTCTTGTCGGGCACCGGATTGGCGCGGCGGTTGAAACGAATGATCACCCAGAACAGAAGGCCGAGCACGAATAGCGAAATGACGGTGATGATCGGCAACAGCACCGTGTTGTTGATCCACTTGGCATATTGGCCATTCTCGGTGAACTGTTCCTGAAAATCGATTTCCTTGGCCTTTGGCATGCCGACGCTGTTTTCGTAATCGGGGCGCATCGGCGTGTAGCCAGGGAGCGAGCCGTCCATCGACTTGGGTGCTGCTGCTTCTGCAGGAGCCGCCGCCGCGTCGGCAGGCGCAGCCGGTGCAGCCACAACCGGCGCCGCCAGTTCCTTGGCAACGGGTGCCGGATTCGCAGGTGCCGCCAGCGCCAATGACGGTATCGTCATCGCGGCAAGGACGATCAGCATTTTCTTCAACATATTCATCAACTTGGCCCCGTAATCTTGGTGCGGCGCAGGGAGTGTGCGCAGGTCCTGCATACCCCGAGGCAGCCGGACTCGCGCGACCTATAGGCGCGCTTTTCCGAAGCCTCAAGCGGTGGATGGAAGATTTTTAGCATTTCTTTGCGGTGCTTTTCCACCTATTCGCAGGGGCATAAAATCATAACCTTTGCTAGGGACTCTCCCATTTCCATGACCGAAGATGAAATCCTGTCCGAATTCCGTAGCGTCGAGGCCTTGCTCGAAGGGCATTTCCTGCTCTCGTCGGGACGCCACAGCGCGCATTATCTGCAATGCGCGCGGTTGTTGATGAACCCGGAACGCGCGGGCAAGATCGCGATGGCCATTGCCCAGAAAATCCCGCGCGAGATCCGTAGCGAGATTCAGGCGGTGGTTTCACCCGCCATGGGTGGCCTTATCATCGGTCACGAAATGGGCCGCGCGCTGGGCGTCGATGCGATGTTTGTGGAGCGACCCGATGGCGTGTTCGGCCTGCGTCGCGGTTTCCGGCTCGAACAGGGCATGAAGGTACTGATGATCGAGGATGTTGTCACTACCGGGCTTTCCTCGCGCGAGGCGATCAAGGCTATCGAGGATGCTGGCGGCGTTGTGGTTGCAGCGGGCGCTGTGGTCGACCGTTCGGCAGGCAGCGCCGAGCTGGGCGTGCCCTTCTTCCCGCTGATCGAACTTAATTTCCCGACCTATGCGCCTGACGAGCTGCCACCCGAGCTGGCCAATACCGAAGCGGTCAAACCGGGGAGCCGGGCGATAGCGTGACAGGTCGCCTCCGCCTCGGGGTCAATATCGACCATGTCGCAACCATCCGCAACGCACGCGGCGGAGAGCATCCCGATCCGGTGCGTGCCGCAGAAATCGTCGCGCATGTCGGCGGCGATGGCATCACCGCGCATTTGCGCGAGGACCGGCGGCATATCTGCGACAGCGACCTGAAGCGCATCCAGGAGGCGACCAGCCTGCCCCTCAACCTCGAAATGGCGGCGACCGAGGAGATGATCGAAATCGCGCTGCGTCACCGGCCCCACGCCGCCTGCATCGTCCCCGAGCGGCGCGAGGAGCGGACGACCGAAGGCGGGCTCGATGCGGCGGGTCAGCACAACCATCTCGCGCCGCTGGTTTCGCGATTGCTCGACGCCAGCATCCGCGTCAGCCTGTTCATCGAACCGGACCCGCGCCAGATCGAGGCCGCAATCCGGCTGAAAGCGCCAGTGGTCGAATTCCACACCGGCAAATATGCGCATTGCGTTGGCGACGCGCAGGAGGCCGAGTTGCGCCGGATTTCGGATGCCGCCGCGCTCGCCGCCAAGAACGGAATCGAGCCGCATGCGGGCCATGGCCTCACCTTCGAAAACGTTCAGCCGATAGCCGCGATCCCGCAACTCGCGGAACTCAATATCGGCCATTATCTGATCGGCGAGGCGATTTTCATCGGGCTGGAAGAAAGCGTGCGCAAGATGCGGACGCTGATGGACATGGCGCGTTGATCATCGGTCTCGGTTCCGATCTGTGCAATATCGAACGGATCGCGCATTCGCTCGAACGTTTTGGCGAACGCTTCGAGAAGCGCGTCTTTACCGATGTCGAGCGTGCCAAGGCCGCGCGGCGACCCTTCACAAAGGCAGGCACCTATGCCAAGCGCTTTGCCGCCAAAGAGGCCTTCTCAAAAGCCGTCGGCACCGGCTTCAAGCGCGGCGTGTTCATGAAGGATATCGGCGTGGTCAACGCGCCGTCCGGAGCGCCCACTCTCGCCCTGACCGGCGGGGCGAAAGCGCGGCTCGACGCGATGATTCCTTCGGGCTATGAGGCGCATATCCACCTGACGCTTACCGACGACCATCCCTGGGCGCAGGCATTCATAATCATAGAGGCGCTCCCCGCGCAAAAGGCATGACCAGTTTGACCGACGACAACAATCAAGCAACCCCACCCGCTGCGGCACCCGAAAAGCGCGGCTGGGCTGCCGCCACATGGGCAGAAATCAAAGGCATGTTCTGGCTGCTCGTCGCAGTGCTCGCATTCCACAGCTTTATCGCCAAGCCTTTCTATATCCCGTCGATTTCGATGATGCCTACTCTTCTGGTCGGCGACCGGCTGTTCGTTAGCAAATATCCTTATGGCTGGAGCCATGTGTCGCCCACCATTCCCAATCCGGTGGCAATCTTCCGCTGGCTGGTGCTACGCGAGGAAGTGGAGGCGCTGGCCTTTCCGCTTCCGACAAGCGACAAGCGCGTCTGGGGGGAAATGCCCAAGCGCGGCGACATCGTCATCCTGACGCCTGAGGGCAAATATCAGGACTGGATCAAGCGCGTCATCGGCCTGCCGGGCGACACCATCGCGCTGCGCGAAGGCCAGATTTTCCTCAACGGCAAGCCGGTGAAACAGGAAACGCAGCCCAATCTGGTGCTGCCGGTCGATATCAACAATCCGTGCAACGATTATGATTTTCCTGGCGCGCTGACCCGCGAAAAAAGCGGCAAGCTGACCTGCCATTTGTCGATCATCCGCGAGACGCTGCCGGGTGGCGTACAATATGACACCATCGACGCCCGCCGCCGCGATACCGACGACATGGCCCCGGTAAAAATTCCCGCTGGCCATGTCTTCCTGATGGGCGACAATCGCGACAACAGCTCCGACAGCCGCGTCGCAGAGGCGCTCGGCGGACTTGGTGGCCCTGTGTCCTGGGACCGGATCGGCGGGCGCGCGGAAATCATCACCTTCTCGGTCGATGGCAGCACTGGCCTCAATCCCGCTACATGGTTCAGCTCGCTACGCGGCGACCGCGCAGGAACCAGCCTGCGTCCCAAAAAGGTGACGCCGGATGAATGACGCCGTGACTGCCAAGCCGCGAAAGCCTCGCGTGCCTCGAAAAAAAACGGAAGCGCCCGAAGAGGTATTTCGCGAAGAGATGGGGCCAACGGAACTTACCGACCCCGTCATCCGCACCGAATTGAAAAAAGCGACGGTCTGGATCGGGCTTGCCTCTCTGGTTGTCGCGCTGGTCTGGCTGGCGCAGCCGATATTGCTCATCATCGGCGGGCTGGTGCTAGCCGCGATGTTCGACGGCGGTGCCCGCCTGTTGGGCCGCGTCCTGCCTATCCCGCGCGGCTTCCGGCTGACCATTGTCGTACTCGGCGTGTTCGGATTTATTTACTGGACCTTTGTATTCACCGGTTCCGAACTGGCAGCGCAGGCAGCGACGCTGCAGTCGGTGATAGAAGCGCAGATCGAAACCATCGGCAACCAGTTGGCGGCAGCGGGCTTCAATATTTCGGCCGAAGACGTCAAAGGATTTGGTACGCAGATACTGAACTCGGTCGGCCGCGTGACGGCCGCTGTGACTTCGGTCGTCGGAACGCTTACCAACATGGCGATGATGCTCGTGCTTGCGATCTTCATCGCCGCCGAGCCGCGGATGTATGAACGGGGAGTGGCCTGGATGCTGCCCCTCGCGGAGCGCGAGCATTTTTACGGTACTGCGGAAAAAATCGGCCGCGTATTGCGCCGCCTGATGGCGGGGCGTCTGGTCGGGATGGCGGTCGAGGGTTTCGGCACTTGGATATTGCTGAGCCTCGGCGGCGTACCGATGGCGGCGCTGCTCGGTATCCTGACTGGGTTGCTCGCTTTCCTCCCCAATATTGGCGCCATCGTTTCGGGCGTACTGATTATCCTCGTCGGCTTTTCGGCGGGCGTCGATATCGGGATCTACGCCGTGTTCGTCTATCTCGTCGTGCAGATGGTCGATGGCTATCTGATCGTGCCGATGGTCGCCAAGCGGGCGGTCGATCTGGCCCCGGCGCTGGTGCTCGGCGCACAGATATTGCTGGGAGCGCTGTTCGGTATATTGGGCCTCGCTCTCGCCGATCCGATCATCGCGATGATCAAGGTCGCGCTCGAACGGCAATCCGAACGCAACGAGGCGCGGGCGATCCGTCGAGGCCCCTAATGTTACTCGTTTTCTGCTTCCTGATGGGCGTCGCCAATTTCGCGATGCACAAGGCGGTGGCGGAATCGGGACATCCTTTCGTCGAGGACACCAAACGCTATTTCGGGCGACACTTCAGCCCTTATGGTAGCTACGCCATCGAGCTTGTGCTGCTCATCGGGGCGATGCTGTTCGCGCATGAGGGCTCGATGTGGGTCGCGCTTCTGTATTGGGGCTATACCGGCATGAACGGCATAGCAACCTGGCTGCTGCTGTCGGGCAAAGCCTGAAGCCCTTTGTGAATAGCAATAACCTGCCTATATCGCCCCCGTGCCACCTATAACTTCCGAAACCGACGCAAAGCCTGACTTCGCCGTGATGGCAAGATTCCTGCCCTATTTGTGGCCGAAGGATCAGGTCGGGCTTCGTGTGCGTATCGTCTTCGCGTTACTGCTGGTGGTCGTCTCCAAGCTCATCCAGCTCAGCATGGCCTGGCTTTACGGCAAGGCCATCGACCGCATGGTGCCGGGAATGCAGGATGGCGTCGCCATCGCCATCGCCTTGGTGGTGGCTTATGCAGGCGCACGTTTCGGCGGGGTGGTTTTCGATAACCTCCGCAATGTGGTGTTCGAGCGAGTCGGGCAGGATGCGACGCGGCGGCTGGCCGAAAATGTCTTCGAGCATCTCCACAATCTCTCGATGCGCTTCCATATGAACCGACGCACCGGCGCGGTCACCAAGGTCATCGAGCGTGGCACAAAGAGCATCGACATCATGCTCTATTTCCTGTTGTTCAACATCGCCCCGACGCTGCTCGAACTGCTCCTTGTTTCGGCCTATTTCCAGATCGAATTCGGCTGGGGCATTGTCTTTGCGACTTGGGTCATGGTCGTCGCTTACATCGCCTTTACTGCGGTCGTCACCAACTGGCGCAACAAGCTGCGCGAGGAAATGAACGAGCTAGACACGCAAACGGTGGCCAAATCGGTCGATAGCCTGCTCAACTACGAGACGGTCAAATATTTCAACGCAGAAAAACGCGAGGCGGCGCGGTATAACCAGGTCGTCAGCCAATGGGCCGATGCGGCGGTCAAATCCGAAAACAGCCTCGCCGCGCTCAATATCGGCCAATCTCTGATCACCAATTTGATGATGGCGGGCGCGATGGGCTATGTCGTCTGGGGCTGGTCGAAGGGGCAGTTTACCACCGGCGATGTCGTCACCGTCAACACGTTGCTCGCCCAGCTTTTCCGGCCATTGGACATGCTCGGCATGGTCTATCGCACCATCCGCCAGGGCCTGACCGACATGGCGGCGATGTTCGACCTTGTCGATACCGCGCCCGATATCGTCGACAAGCCCGGTGCGGCTGAACTGGCCGTGGGCGGCGGGCAATTGGCGTTCGAGGATGTGCGCTTCGGCTACGAGCCCGACCGGCAAATCCTCAACGGCGTCAGCTTCCAGATTCCGCCCGGCGGCACGCTCGCGGTGGTCGGCCCGTCGGGCGCGGGCAAGTCCACCATCGCGCGACTGCTCTATCGCTTTTACGAAGTCACCGGTGGCCGGATCACCATCGACGGGCAGGACCTGCGCGACGTCACGCAATCCTCCTTGCGCGCCTCTATCGGCATCGTCCCGCAGGACACGGTGCTGTTCAACGACAGCATCGGTTACAACATCGGCTATGGCCGCGAAGGATCGGACCAAGCGCAAGTCGAGGAGGCCGCACGCGGCGCATCGATCCATGCCTTCATCGAGTCGCTGCCCGACCGATATGAAGCCAAGGTCGGCGAACGCGGGCTCAAACTGTCGGGCGGCGAGAAGCAGCGCGTTGCCATCGCCCGCACCTTGCTCAAAAACCCGCCGATCCTGATCCTCGACGAAGCGACCAGCGCGCTCGACAGCCGCACCGAGGCCGAAATCCAGTCGACCCTCGACCGCATTTCGGAAAAGCGCACCACGATCATCATCGCCCACCGCCTGTCGACCATCGTCGATGCCGACAACATATTGGTGCTCGACGCAGGCCGCGTCGCCGAACAGGGCACACATGCCGAATTGCTGCGCAAACAGGGCCTGTACGCCGAAATGTGGGCGCGGCAACAGGCCGAGGTCGATGAGGAAGAGGAGACGGTTGGGTGAACTAATTCAGTAACAGAAATCGACTTGCGCAATCTTGTTGTTCTACTTATGTTCTTAAGCGACTCGACTATCCACAGCGGAGTCGCCCATGTTGCAAGAGCGGTCTATTCTTGAGGAAATATCGGGTTTAGGGGCAGGGGCGATGGCTTCTGCTGCTCCGACCCTCGACCCTGCCGAAATTCTGCACCGCGTCTTCGGCTTCGCCGAATTTCGCGGGACACAGGAGCCAGTGATCGAGCGCGTTCTGGCGGGCAAGCGCACGCTGGCGGTGATGCCGACGGGTGCGGGCAAGTCGCTCTGCTACCAGCTTCCGGCGCTGATGATGGACGGCACCTGCATCGTCATCTCACCTTTGATCGCGCTGATGCACGACCAGATGCGCGCGGCGGACGCGGTGGGCATAAGAGCCGCCACATTGACCAGCGCCGATGACAACCGCGCCGAAACCATCGAGCGCTTTCGCAAAGGCGCACTCGACCTCCTCTATGTTGCGCCAGAGCGGGCGTCGGGGCAGGAGTTTCGCGGGCTGCTGCGCGAGGCGAGGATTTCGCTGTTTGCGATAGACGAGGCGCATTGTGTGTCCGAATGGGGCCATGATTTCCGCCCCGATTATCGTCTGCTGCGTCCGTTGATGGACGATTTTCCAAACGTGCCGAGGCTGGCGCTAACCGCGACCGCCGATGCACACACACGCGAGGACATTGCCGGACAGCTCGGCATTGCCACCGAGGGCGTCATCGTCTCGGGCTTCGACCGGCCCAATATCCGTTATGCCATGACGGGCGGCGCGAAGAGCGGTGTGGCAGGGTTAGTGCGGACATTGCCCGGCGCGGGTATCGTCTATGCGCAAACCCGCGACCGCACCGAAAAAATTGCCGCGCAGATCGCCGCAACTGGGCGCACCGCCCGTTTCTACCATGCCGGAATGGAGCCTCATGCCCGCGCCAGGGCGCAGGCCGAGTTCGTGGCGTCGGAAGATATGGTCATGGTCGCCACCGTCGCTTTTGGCATGGGCATCGACAAGCCCGACGTTCGCTTTGTCGTCCATGCGGGCCTCACCAAATCGATCGAATCTTACTATCAGGAAAGCGGGCGCGCGGGCCGCGATGGCGATCCGGCGGTGGCCCACATGCTCTGGTCGCCGGGGGATTTCACGCGGGCGAGGGAACGGTTGAAGGAGCTTCCTCCCGAACGGCGCGAGGCCGAGCTGGGGCGGATAACGGCGCTATCGCAACTGGTCGAAACCCCCGGCTGCCGCCGCGCCGTGCTGCTGAGCCACTTCGGCGAGCATCCGCCGGAGAATTGCGGCAATTGCGATAACTGCCTCGATGCACCGGGTGTCCATGATGCGACCGAATTGTCGCGCAAGCTGCTTTCCGCCGCCTATCGCACAGGGCAGATGTTTGGCGTGGGCCATCTCGAAAAAGTGCTGACCGGCAGCGGTGACGAGCGGATTTTCAAGTTCGGCCATGACCAGCTCTCGGTCTTCGGCATCGTCGGCGATGACGAAGCGCGGGTCATAAAGCCGCTGGCGCGTGCGCTGCAGGCGCGTGGCGCGCTGGTCGCGAACGAACATGGCGGGCTGAAGCTTGCAGGCGATGCCCGCGCCATCATGCGTGGCGAACATAAGGTCGAAATCGCGCTCGTGCCGCAGGGCCGCAAAAAGCGTGAGCGCGGCGGTGTCAATCCGGTGGGCGATCCATTGTTCGAGGCCCTGCGCGCCAAGCGCCGGGAATTGGCGACGGAAGCAGGCGTGCCGCCTTATGTCATTTTCCACGACGCAACGTTGCGCGAAATGGCGGCGGCAAGGCCCGACAGCCTGGCCGCGCTATCGGGAATTACCGGCGTCGGTTCGCGCAAGCTCGATGCCTATGGCGATGCCTTTCTTGCGGTGCTTCGTTCTTCCGGCTAGCAATTGCGGCCATGTTCAGAAAACTCACCGACACACTATTCGTCGCGCCACAAATCGACACCGATGCCATATCTGCCGCAAAGGAAATGGGCGTGACTTTGGTCATCAACAATCGCCCCGAAGACGAAAGTGCGGACCAAACACCGGGACCCGATATCGAAGCAGCGGCGACCGAAGCGGGGCTGGATTATATCGCCATCCCCGTCACACATGCCGGTTTTGCCGAATGGCAGGTGACCGCAATGGCCGATGCGCTCGAAGGCGCGGATGGCAAAATCCTCGCCTATTGCCGGTCGGGCACGCGCTCGACCTTGTTATGGGCGCTGGCGCGAGCTTCGAAGGGCGAGCATCCGGCAGTGCTGTCCGAACAGGCTGCCGATGCGGGATATGACCTTGGGCCGGTCACCGCGATGATGGACCTGTTGCGAGGCCGCGCTTCGTGACGGCAGAGTTGCTGAAACTGGCAGGCTCGATTGTCGCGATCTTCTTCTTATGGTGGCTTGCCCGACACTGGCAACTTGGCGGCGATGCGCGTATCCGTAGCGAGGAGGACGCTCGCATTATTGCCGATGAAATCATCTGCGGGTTCGAGGCGACCGATGTTGCGCTCGACAAAGCCGGCATCGGAGCAGTTTTACGCGACGCCAAGGGCCGCCATTTGCTGATCCGCCGCCACGGCGCGCAATTTGCAGGTCGGCTGCTCGACCGGCATAGCGAAACGCGACTCGACCAGAATTTCCTGACCGTCGGCACTGGCGAGCGGACCTTCGGCACGGTCACGCTCAACCTTGGCGAGCAAGCGCAATATTGGGCCGCGGGCCTGCGGCATTTGCAGGTCTGATATGCCCGAACTGTTCAGCCCGGTCGATTATGCGATCCCGGCCTTCATCATTCTCGTGATCGCCGAAATGCTCTGGGCGCGGCGCAAGGCACCCGAGAAATATGAGCCGAAGGACACGCTGACCTCGCTCGCGCTCGGCACGGGCAGCACCGTTGCGGGCGCACTCACCGGCGCGTTCGTTTTCACGCTGGCGATGTGGCTCTACGAGCATCGGCTGTTCGAGATTGGCTGGGCGTGGTGGGCGTTCATCCTGTGCTTTGTCGCAGACGATTTCGCTTATTATTGGGCGCACCGCACCGGCCACCGTGTTCGCTGGTTCTGGGCAAGCCATGTCAACCATCATTCGAGCCAGCATTACAATCTCTCGACCGCGTTGCGCCAGACCTGGACGGGCTTTTTCGCGCTGAGCTTCATTTTCCGTATCCCGCTGGCCTTCATCGGCTTCCATCCGGCGATGATCCTGTTCTGCGGCGCGATCAACCTGATCTACCAGTTCTGGATTCATACCGAAGCAATCGGCAAGCTGCCGCGCTGGTTCGAATATGTGATGAACACGCCAAGCCACCACCGCGTGCACCACGCCACCAACCCGCGCTATCTCGACCGCAATTATGCGGGCACCTTCATCATCTGGGACAAGATGTTCGGCACCTTTACCGAGGAAGTCGAGGGCGAGAAAATTCGCTACGGCATCGTCAAGCAGCTCGGCAGCTTCAACCTGCTCTGGAGCGTGTTCCACGAATGGATCGGCATCGCACGCGATGTTTGGTCTGCGCCGTGGCGGCACAAATTTTCCTATCTGTGGCGGCCTCCGGGCTGGAGCCATGACAACAGCCGTGAGACATCGGACTCTATTCGCGCGCGTTGGGTCGAGCGCCAGCAACAGCCCGCAGAATAGCATTATTTACACGCTTGCAAGTAGTTAATCGCCCGATTAAACCCTCCGCCCAAGAGGAGAGATTATGGACGAGTTCGACATCATCGTCATCGGCGGCGGATCGGCGGGGAGTGCGGCGGCGGGGCGGTTGTCCGAGGGCGGACGCTATACTGTCTGCCTGATCGAGGCGGGCGGCAGCAACAACAATATGCTGATCAAGACCCCCGGTTTCATGCCGTTCATCCGCAACAGCTCTAACTGGCAGTATGACACCGTCCCTCAAAAGGGGCTGAAGGGCCGTATCGGCTACCAGCCACGCGGGCGCGGGCTTGGCGGGTCGAGCGCAATCAACGCGATGGTCTATATCCGCGGCAACAGATGGGATTACGACAATTGGGCCGCCTTGGGCTGCACCGGCTGGGCCTATGACGATGTCTTGCCGGTTTTCAAACGCTGCGAGGATAACGAACGCGGGGGCGATGGCTTTCACGGTAAAGGCGGGCCACTGTCGGTGCTCGACCAGCACTGGCCGAGCAACGGCAGCCGCGCCTTTGTCGATGCCGCAGCCGAACTGCAACTGCCGCGTAACGCCGATTTCAACGGCGAAACGCAGGATGGTTTCGGGCTTTACCAGGTGACGCAAAAAGGCGGCGAGCGCTGGTCGGCGGCACGCGCCTATGTCGAACCTGCGCGCGACCGGATCGAGGTTGTAACCGGTGCGCTGACCGAGAAGATCACAACCGAAAACGGCCGCGCAACCGGGGTTGTGATCCGCCAGAAATGGGGCCGTAAGCGGACGATCAAGGCGCGCGGTGCGGTTATATTGTCGGCAGGCGCATTTGGCAGCCCGCAGATATTGATGCTGTCGGGCATCGGCCCGGCGGCGCACCTGCAAAGCCTTGGCATCGAGGTCGTCAGCGACAAGGCGGCAGTCGGTTCCGACCTGCAGGACCATATCGATCATGTCACCAGCTATGAGGCCGACTCGCCTGACTTTTTCGGCGACTCGCTGGCTGGCACCATCAAGATGGCCAAAGCCTTTTTCGAACATCGCCGCAAACGCACTGGCGTGCTCACCACCTGCTTTGCCGAAGGCGGCGGCTTCTGGCGTTCGACCCCCGATCTGCCCGCGCCCGATATCCAGTATCATTTCGTCCCCGCGATGCTCGAAGATCATGGCCGAACCAAGGTCAAGGGCCACGGTTTCAGCGGCCATGTCTGCGTGTTGCGGCCGGAAAGCCGGGGGACCGTCCGGCTGGCATCGCCCGACGTCGGCACAGCCCCCGCAATCGACCCCAATTTTTTCAGCGACGAACGCGATCTCGCGACACTTCGCCGGGGCGTGCGCGAGTTGCACCGCATCTTCAACGCACCTTCGCTGGCCGCATACAAGGGCACGGCACGACGCCCCGTCGATCTGGCCGACGATGCCGCGCTCGACGACCATATCCGCGATACGGCGGACACCGTCTACCACCCGGTCGGCACCTGCCGCATGGGTCCGAACGCGGACGATGTGGTCGACCCACGGCTGAAATATCGCGGCCTCGACGGTCTCTATATTGCCGACGCCAGCATCATGCCGCGACTTGTTTCGGGAAACACGAATGCGCCGAGTATCATGATTGGCGAGCGGGCGGCCGATTTCGTCCGGGCCGACCTGCAATAATCTTGCGCATGGCGGGCGGCGCGGCTAACCGCGACCGCGTTATGGGGACAAACGGAACAGATTATATCAGCACGCGCGGTAACGCGCCGGGGCTCGATTTTGCGGGCGTGACGCTCACGGGGCTGGCTAGCGACGGCGGTCTATACGTCCCGCGCGAATGGCCGCGTTTTGCTCCGCAAGAAATTACCGCGATGCGCGGCCTCGATTATCCGTCGCTCGCCGCGCGGGTGATGAAGCCGTTCACGGTCGGTGTGCTGACCGAAGACGAGCTGAAGCAACTCTGCGTCGCCGCTTACGCTTCGTTCGCGCACACAGCGGTCACGCCGCTCAAGCAGCTCGACCACCAGCATTTCCTGCTCGAACTGTTCCACGGCCCGACGCTGGCGTTCAAGGATGTGGCGCTGCAATTGCTCGGGCAGTTGTTCGAGCGTTTCCTCTCGGGCACCGACAAGAAGCTGACCATCGTCGGCGCGACCTCGGGCGATACCGGCTCGGCGGCTATCGATGCCGTCGCCGGACGCGACCGGATCGAGATATTCATGCTCCATCCGCACGAGCGCGTGTCCGATGTGCAGCGGCGGCAGATGACGACGATCCTTGCCCCCAATGTCCATAACATCGCCATCAAGGGCAGCTTCGACGATGCCCAAGCAATGGTCAAACGCATGTTCGGCGACCGCGAGGTCAACGGGCCGCTGACGCTGTCTGCCGTCAATTCGATCAACTGGGCGCGGCTGATGGCGCAGGTGGTCTATTATTTCGCTGCGGCGTTGCGGCTTGGCGCGCCCGACCGCGCGGTGGCTTTTTCGGTCCCCACCGGCAATTTTGGCGATGTCTTCGCAGGCTATGGCGCCGCGCAAATGGGCTTGCCGGTCGAACGGCTGATTGTGGCCACCAACGTCAACGACATCCTCCACCGCGCGCTTGCCAAGGGCGACTATTCGATCGGCGAGGTGACGCCCACCGCAGCGCCGTCGATGGACATACAGGTGTCGAGCAATTTCGAACGGTTGCTGTTCGACCTCGAAGGCCGCGACGGTTCGATCACGGCGGCGCGGATGGACGGGTTCGAGCAGATGGGCAAGATGGTGCTTTCCGCCGACATGCGCCGCAAGGCCGACCTGTTCAAAAGCGCCCGCGCCGATGCCGACGAAATGGCGCTGGCGATGCGCTGGGCTTTTGAACATTGCGGTGAAGTGATCGATCCGCATACCGCGATTGCCCTTCATGCCGCTCGCGCCGCTGGTGTGCCGGCCGATGTTCCGGTGGTGACGCTGGCCACCGCCCATCCGGGCAAGTTTCGAGACGCAGTCGAACGCGCGACGGGTATCCGCCCCGGCCTGCCGCAGCGGGTCGCCAATCTTTTCGAGCGCGAAGAGCGGTTCGATGTGTTACCGGGCAATTACGAGGCCGTCCGCGATTATGTGCTGGCGCGCGCTGTCCGCTAGCATGGAACCGCAATTCGTCACATTATTGAGCGAGCCGCGCGCCGACTATTCGCTGATCGACAGCGGCAATGGCCGCAAATATGAAAGCTACGGCGACCGCAAGTTCATCCGCCCCGAGCCGCAGGCGATGTGGGCTCCGGCGAGCGAAGACTGGGATGCCGACGCCGAGTTCGTTCCCGGTTCGGATGAAGAGGGCGGCGGACGATGGTATAATAACCGCCCGGTGCCGATGGAAGGCTGGCCGCTCGTCTGGAACGACGAAATCAGCTTCACTGCGTCCTGCACGCCGTTCCGTCATCTCGGTTTCTTCCCCGATATGGACCCTGTCTGGCGGTGGATGCGCGGCGAGCTCGAAGGTGTTGAGGCACCAGTGGCGATGAACCTGTTCGGCTATACCGGCGTCGGTACGCTCGCGCTTTCGTCGGCGGGCGCGCAGATGGTGCATGTCGATGCCTCGAAAAAATCGGTGGCGCAGGCGCGGGCCAATGCCGAAATGTCGGGTATGGCCGACCGCCCGATCCGCTGGATCGTCGACGATGCCGCAAAGTTCGTCGCGCGCGAGGTGCGGCGCGAAAAGCGCTACGACGGCATATTGCTTGACCCGCCCAAATACGGACGTGGTCCCGAGGGCGAAGTGTGGCGGCTCGAAGAGAATCTGCCCGGCCTGATCGCCGATTGTCGCAAGCTGCTCGACGCCAATTCGTGCTTCCTGTTCCTCACCGTCTACGCCGTGCGGATGTCGGCGCTAGCGCTGGGCGTATTGCTCGAATCGCATTTTCGCGACTTGCCGGGTAAAGTCGAATTCGGGGAACTGGCAGTGCGCGAACAGGCGCGCGGGCTGTTGTTGCCGACGGCGATTTTTGCGCGCTGGTCGAACGAAGGGACAATATGACCGACAGCCTCGTCCTTGAAGTGCATGACCTTGTCGTCAATGTCCTGACCGGCATTTACAGCCAGGAAACGCACCTGCCGCAGCCGCTGAGAATCTCGATCAGCGCGTCGCTGGACATCGCCGATCATTATGGGCCCGACACCCCGCTGTCGGCTTCCAAAAATTACATGAAGCTGAAGGAAGCGGCAACGCATTTGCCCGAAGGTGTGCATTTCACGCTGATCGAGGCTGTTGCCGACCATATCATCGATACCCTGTTTGCAGGCGACAAACGCATCAACCATGTCAGCGTAAAAATCGTCAAGCTGGCGATTGCCGAAAATGGGGAGGCCATAGGCATCACGATGGCGCGGAGCCGGAAGTGAGTGCACCGCTTGCCTTGGTGACCGGCGGCAAACGCCGTCTGGGTGCCGAGATCGCGGTCCGGCTGGCGAAGGCTGGTTACGCGCTGGCGCTGGTGAGCCACCTCGACAAACAGCCTGATGCGGCTTTGCTGGCTGCGCTCGTAGAACATAACAGCGAATGGCGGACGTTTGTCCACGACCTGTCTGCGCCGGAAAATGCCGCTTCGCTGATCGATACCGTTGCCGGGCATTTCGGGCGCGCGCCGGATTTGCTCGTCAACAATGCCGCTATGTTTGGGCAAGATGACTGGCAGGCAATGAGCGCGGAAACTTTGAACGCGCATTTCAAGCTGAACCTGTTCGCGCCGTTGTTGCTGGCGCAGGCGCTGGTGAAGGCGAACGTCGCGCGGCCGGCCATCGTCAACATCATCGACCAGCGCGTGTTCAATCCGCATGGCGACCAGTTAAGCTATACTTTGTCCAAGCAGGCGCTGGCGGCATCGGTGCGATCGATGGCTTCGGCCTTTGGACAACGCGCACGCGTAAATGGCGTTGCGCCGGGGCTGGTCATATCAACCGAGGATTACGACGCGGCGCAGGAAGAACGGCTGGCCACGATGATGCCGTTGGGCGCGCTGCCCTCACCCTCGGCAGTCGCCGATGCGGTGCTCTATCTGGCGCAGGCGAAGGACGTGACCGGACAGACAATTTTCGTCGATGGCGGCGCGCATCTCAAAAGCTTCGAGCGCGACTTCCTGCATCTTTAACGCACCCGCCAGACCTTGATGCCTTTGCCCCGCTCGGGCATCGGTTCGAGCCAGGCGGGAACATTGCCCTTCCTCACTTGCGCCCACAGGCCGTTCGGATCTTTTTTCGTATAGAAGCCTAGCTCGGCCTCCTGCGGGCAGGCTGCGAGATAATTGATGCCGCGAGCCTGCATCAGCCGGTGCGCGGCTGCGGGTTCGGCGCGGAAAATCTGGATATGGTCGTGCATCGCCTGTTCGTTGCGATGGTGGCTGCTGGCGAGCACCTTGTGCGGTGTCTGCGCGAGGATCATCGGACCCATGTCAAAGGGTGCGAGGAAAGTGCCTTTGGGCAGCGTCGCCAAATCCCGCACCGACAGTGCCGACTGGCATTCTTCATTCGTGGGCACGCCGCCCGCTTTTGCCTTTTGCCCCGACTCCTTTTGCCTGGCAGGAACCAGCATAGACACCGCCGCGCCTGGCACCAGCAGCACCAGCATCAGCGCCACCAGTCCGACTCGCCGCAATGCGATTTTCGAGCGGCGATAGCGTTTGAACAGCAATGCGACCAGTACGGCAGTCACCGGAATGGCATAAGCGGTGGCAACCGAAATCGTGCGGATGACGAACACCGAGAGCAGCAGGCCGTAGAAGAGGAAGAAACCGATCGTGTCGAGCTTGCGCCGGTCTTCGCGCTTCAGGCTGCCGCGCAGGACCAGCCAGCTAATCGCGCCGCAAAACAGGCCCGCGCCGAGATTGACCGAGGTGCGCCACGACTGGTGCCAGACTGGCAGTCCCTCGTTGATTTTCGAATACCAATATTCGCGCACCAACGGGTCCATATTGCCGAACGCCCCGAAGCCGCATTGCGGTGCGGAAAAGAAAAGCAGCATCAACGCGCCAGCGCCCGCGAGGCCCGCCGCCGCCAGCCGGAAGCGCACATCGTCGGGCAGGAAGCGGATGGCGGGCAATATCACCAAAGTCGCCAGCATGATCGCGCCGACATGCGGAGGCGAGATGGTGTCGCACCAGGTCGGGGCAGCGACTCCGCCCGGTTGTGTGGTGAAGAACAGGAGCAGCGATAGCGTGGCAAAGCTTGCCACCGTCCAGAACAGGCGCTCACCCTCGTAAGGATTCCGCACCCAGCGCAGGCCGAGCAGCAGGAAGAAAGCCGCCGTCATCGGTGCGCCTTCGAGGCTGATATGCAGCCAGACGGCAAGCGCAACGCCCAACACCAGCCCGGCCTTGCGGATATCCGCCCAATACATCGTCGATAACGCAAGCACTGCCATCGCCAGTTGCCAGCCATGATGGTCTATCCGCATCGGGCGAAGCTGCATGAGCAAAGCGCCTGTCGACAGCGTCATCAGCGCCGCCGCGACTCCCGCCTCGCTCGACGAAAGACGGGTGGCAATCCGCGACAGCATATAGGTAACCCAGCCCAGCAGCAGCAAAGGCACAGCAGTTCCGGCAATCATCTCGGCCACTGGCTGGCCGAACAACGGACGCAGCATCAGGATGAGCGCGGCAAGCGGTAGCTCGATCAGCCGCGACCAATGCATCGGCGCGCCGTCTGGCGGGTTCATGCGATATTGGTTGGTGTCGAACCAGTTCTGGCCGTTCAGGAAATCGCGCAACTGTGCAAGCCGCAAGGCATCGTCGGGGTCCCACCCTTCGAGCGTGACAATCTGCGTCCAGCCCGACCAGATCAACGCCGCCGATACCAGCAGCCACAGTCCGCCCAGCAACCGGAGAGGAATGCCTCCCTGTCCGTCCCGATATCCCTGAATCATGAAGCCCCCTTCGCGGACGCTTTAGCGGGACGCGGGTGCGTTGTCGCCTGCATCTTTGCGGCGCAGGTACAGCCACGGCACGTTGGTCGGGTCGAACTGCGTGCGGTGATGCCGGTCGAAATAAGGTGGCATATGGTCGCCAACGAGCAGGATGTCGGCATCGGGAAAATCGACGGCGCTGATTTCATCGGCCAACGCCACCTGTATGTCGTGATAGATGGCAAACTGGCGGCAGATTTGCGGGAAATCGGCCTTGAGCGTCGGTGAGATGCGTTCGCAATTATCGGCATTGAGGTTGAGACCCGACGGTACCGGCAAATGCGAATTGAGCGTCAGCCAGTAAAGAAACATCGGTTTCTCCGAAGCCTTCAGCTTCGCAGCGAGCTGTTTGGGGATCTGCCGGTCGCACGCGCCGGGGAAGACGCCGCCGCATTTTTCCGCACCCGCCGCCATCATTTCGGTGTCGAATTCCTGGGCGCCAAAACCGACATTGGGATACCAGTCCTCGCGCTTGAAAAACGACCTGGTGAAGCTGTGCATTGCAAGGCTGTCATAGCCTTTCTTCCCCAGCGTCGCCGGCAGGCAATTGTCGTCCTTGCGGTCGAGCAGGTCGTAATAATCGCCCCAGCGCCCGCACAGTTCGCGGATCTCGCCGGCGGTAGTGCTGTTATAATAAGGCGCAGTGCCGCGTTTGAAATCGTATCGCGCGCGTACAGCGCTATTGTCCATCAGGGGCGCGAAAAGCAGCTTGGACATTTCGGGATTGTCTTTCGGTAGCCCCATCGCCTCGACGACGATCAGTACCAGATGCCGCTTGCCATCGGCGCGGCTTGCAAAACCGCTGCTTTCGGTGGCAGACCCGAACACTGCGCCTGCCGGGGCAGAGCGGAAATAATGGCCGCGCATGTCCTTGCCTATATAAAGGTCGACGCCTGCCAGCGTAACGAACAAGCCCGCAGCGCCCGCAATCAGCAAGGGCCGCGAGAAATTGGTGTCGCGCTTCAAGAGCTTCCATGCCAGTGCCATGACGGCAAGGATGCCGATGGCGGCGGCGATATAGTCGATCGAATTACCCGGCTTGATCTCGGCAAAAAACTGCAGCGAGTAGAGCAGGGACGCCATGTTGAGGTTGAAAAGCCCGCCGACGAATTTCAGCGTCGAATAGACCATGATACCGACAAAGGAGAGGTAGCGGATGATGAACGGAAAGCGTTTGACCACCAGCCCGATCAGCCCCGCATAGACAATATCCATGTGCCGCGGTGGCGCGCCCGAAAACCACAAGGCGACAAAGCCGGCATTGGCAAGCACCACCCAGACGAGCAGCCAGTTGGCGAATTTCTTCAGTTCGGCATCGATACCCCAGAATGCGGGGCGCTCATACCCTGCCGCCAGTGCCGTCACCGGAAAACCCCCCATTTGCGCATCGCATAGACCGCAACGAAACTGATGCCGATGGCCACGCCCTTCGACGGGATTGGGTGGACACCCATGCGCCCCATTAACTCGACCGTGGCGACGGTGATGCCGAGCCCAACCAGCGCCGAGCCCGCAAACAGCGCGCGCTGGACATGCAATGCCGCGCCGTCACGGGTCTTGCCGACAAAGACGATATTCGCGCTGACCAGCCAGTGGATGACGATCCCCGCGCAGTAGCCTGCAGCCGAGGCGATAGTCGGGTCGGTTCCGAGGGCAACGAGGCTGGCAAAAAGCGCCACGTCGAAAGCAAGCGCAATGATACTGGCCGCGAGATAGCGCGTAATTGTAAAGCGGTGCCAGAGCACCAAAGCGGAGGCGACGGCGCGGTCCACCGACCTTAGGCCGCCTTGCTGATCTTGCGCTCGTCGTCATCGGCATCGGTGCCCTTGACAATGCGCCTCGGCACCTCGCGTTCCGACGACAACGCCGCTGCCTGATCCTCGGTAACGCGCGCGGCAATCTGCTGCTGCTCGCCTTCGTCGCCCGCTTCATGATATTCGGCGTCTTCGTTGACGTTCCAGATATTGTAGACACGCGAACCGGCGACGATATTTTCTACCGTCAGCATCGCCGTCATCATCGCGTGATCCTGGTTGTTGTAGCGGTGCATACCGTTGCGCCCGACCATGTGCAGCGTCGGGTAAAGCGCTTCCAGCTCGGTGCGCATCGTTTCGACATTGGCGGCATAATCGTCGTCGTAGACGGGGTAGGCCTTTTCCTGCCGCACTACCGCGCCGCCGACGACGTCTTCAGGCTTGCACAGGCCGAGAATGCCCATTTCCTTCTTGGCAAGCTCGATAAGGTCGGCGTCGCTCGACGCCCACAGATTGTCATTCTCGAAACAGAAATATTCGAGACCGACACAGGCGATCGAAGGATCGGGAACCATTTCGGGCGACCAGCTGCGGAAATTCTGCACGCGGCCGACCTGCACCTTGCTGTCGTGGATATAGATCCAGTTGTCGGGGAAAAGATCGTCCGACTTGATCATCAAGGCAACGGTCAAAAAGTCGCGATAGCGCAAGTCCATCGCCTGCATCGACGAGGCGGGCAGCGGATGGATGCGTGCCGACAGTTCGCGCATCGGCGCGCTGCTGATCACATGCTTTGCGGTAATCACGGTTTCGCTGCGGTCGGCGCGTGTCGCCGACAGCCGCCAATTGCCTTCGCCGTCCTGCGCAAGCTCCTTGAAACGGTGGCCCATCAAGACCGTATTGCCCTTGGCAACAACGAAGTCGCGCGCCGCGTCCCACATCATGCCCGGCCCGAGCCGCGGGTAGCGGAAGGTTTCGAGCAAGGTCTTGGTTTCCATGCCGTCATTGGGTTTCTTGTTGAGGCCGAGCGAACGCTTCAACCCGTCCATTACTGCCGCGCCGAGGCTAAGCCCCTTGATGCGCTGCGCCGCCCAGTCCGCCGACATTTCGTCGCACGGCATGCCCCAGACCTTTTCGGTGTAGGTTTTGAAGAAGATCGAGAACAGCTTGTTGCCGAACTGGTTGACCGTCCAGTCCTGGAAGCTGCGCACATTCTTGTTGGGGAAGAGCTTCGCCTTGGCATAGCTTGCCATGCACAGGGTCGAACGGATGATGCCCAAGTTGAACAGGGCCTCGAACGCGCGCAGCGGGTAGCTGTAGAATTTGCCTTCATAATAGATGCGGCTCATGCGGGGGCGCTGGATGAAATCGTTCGGCAGAATCTCGTTCCACAGGTCGACGACTTCCTTCGATTTCGAGAAAAAGCGATGCCCGCCGATGTCGAAACGGTAACCATCGACTTCTACGGTGCGGCTGATGCCGCCGACATAACGTTCGTCCTTTTCGATGACGGTGACGCTATAGCCCTTCTTGGTCAGCAAATAGGCCGCCGTAAGCCCCGCAGGCCCCGCGCCGATAATCGCTACGTCAACGTTGTTTTGCCCCTGAACGCCCATATTTTCCCCCGGAATTGTTCCTTGGAGAAAGCTGTGAACGAAATGCCCTAATAGATGGTTAACGCTCAGTTACTTTGGCCGCATTTTCGAGGAGAAAGGCGATTGTCAGGCGCAAAGGCAGGTTCACGCGAAGCTCGCGAAGGAGCGAAGGACGCGAAGCTATTCAGCAAGGCCGTGCTCAGTTCAGACCCCCTTCGCGAGCTTTGCTTCTTCGCGAGCTTCGCGTGAAATCTTCCAAAGGCGTCGAATAGCGAAATGCCGCAGCGCAATATAACCTTGCTATTTTTCAGTTTAACACCCATATGGCCGCCAAGCGCATGAGGCGAGCGGACAAGACCGCCGCAGATTTCGGCAGCGTGAGGGCACTTTAAAGTCCCCGCCGATCACGAGATGCGCACCGCCAAGAGGCCACCCAAATCACGCGGGGTTGTTTCCAAAGTCTCGGCCATCCGGCCAAGGCTTACACCCGCTTTTGCGCCCCGCTGCTCTTTGGGCAGCGTGCGAGCGCCGATGCAATATTGAAAGTTTTTTATGTCTTTTTTCAGTGACCTGGGCCTCGCCCAGCCGATCCTCAAAGCACTCGAAGCCACCGGCTACGATACGCCCACCCCGATCCAGAAGCAGGCGATTCCGCCTTTGCTCGAAGGCCGCGATCTGTGCGGGATCGCTCAAACCGGCACCGGCAAGACGGCTGCGTTTGCTTTGCCCTCGCTCCACCATTTCGCGACCAAGCCGAAAGCGCGTCAGGCCAATAGCTGCCGTATGCTGGTGCTTTCGCCGACGCGCGAATTGGCAGCGCAGATTGCCGACAATTTCCGTAAATATGGCAAATTCCTTGGCCTCAAGGTCGATTGCGTGTTCGGCGGCGTGCCGATTTTCAGCCAGAAGAAGCGGCTTGCTGGCGGCGTCGATATCCTCGTCGCCACGCCGGGCCGTCTGATCGACCTGATCGAGCAGCGCGCAGTGACCCTGAAGGATGTCGAAATCTTCGTCCTCGACGAGGCCGACCAGATGATGGACCTGGGCTTCATCCACGCGCTGAAGCGCATCGACCAGTTGCTGCCCAAGCAGCGCCAGACACTGTTCTTCTCGGCAACAATGCCCAAGGCGATTGCCGAACTCGGCAACCGTTTCCTGAACAATCCGGTGCGCGTATCGGTCGCGCCTGCGGCAACCACCGCCGAGCGCGTCGAGCAGTTCGTGACCTTTGTCGAACAACGCGAAAAGCAGACCCTGCTGACGCTCAAGCTGCAAAGCGAAGAGATCGACCGCGCGCTGGTCTTCACCCGCACCAAGCATGGCGCCGACCGCGTCGTGCGCGGGCTTGCGGGGGCTAGTATCCAAGCGGCCGCAATCCATGGCAACAAGTCGCAGGGCCAGCGCACTGCTGCGCTGCAAGCGTTTCGTGACGGCAAGATCAAGATCCTTGTCGCCACCGACATCGCCGCGCGCGGCATCGACGTTCCCGGCGTCAGCCATGTGTTCAATTTCGAGCTGCCCAATGTGCCCGAACAATATGTCCACCGGATCGGCCGCACCGCGCGTGCCGGACGCGAGGGCGTTGCCATGAGCTTCGTTGCGGGTGACGAGCGCGGCTATATGAAGGACATCGAACGCCTTACCGGCGTGCGCGCGATGACGCTCGGCTTGCCCGAAGGCTTCCGTGCGGCTGTGGCGGCGCTACCCCCGCCCGTCCAGGACAAGAAGCCTCAGCAAGCACGCGGCGGTCGCGGTGGCGGCCACCCCGGTGGCGGACGCACCAATTATGCGGGCAAGAAACTGGGCGGCAACAATGGCGGCACCGGCCGCAACGGCGAAACCCGCCAGCGCACGCACGCGCCGCAAGGCGGGTGGTCGCCTGCTATCGGACCCCGTGACGGTGGAGCGGAAGCGCGCCCGCGCAACGACAATGCCGCCAGCGGCGACCGTCGTCCTACCGCCGACCGTGCCTTTGCAGCCCGCAGCGAAAACCGCCGCGACCCCGGCGCACCTGCCCGCAACTACGGCCCGAAAAAGGGCGGTGCGGGCAAATATCGGGGCTCGGTCAAGCGGGCTGGGTAAGTTCGCGTCGTCCCCGCGAAGGCGGGGACCTTGGGAGGCGCGAGCCTTCGGTGCCGCGCAGGCTGACTAAGACCCCCGCCTTCGCGGGGGTGACGAGTGCTCAATGCCGAAAATGCCGCATGCCGGTAAAGACCATCGCCAGCCCCGCTTCGTCGGCGGCAGCGATGACTTCGTCGTCGCGCATCGAGCCGCCCGGCTGGATGACCGCGGTTGCACCCGCTTCGGCGGCGGCTAGCAGGCCGTCGGCGAAGGGGAAAAAGGCGTCCGACGCAACCGCCGAACCGACAGTGCGCGCTTGCGCCCAGCCATAATTTTCGGCGGCTTCCTTCGCCTTGATCGCGGCGATGCGGGCGCTGTCGCGGCGGTTCATCTGGCCGGCACCGATGCCGGCGGTTGCGCCGTCCTTGGCGTAGACGATGGCGTTGGATTTCACATGCTTGGCAACGGTCCAGGCGAAGCGACAGTCGGCTAATTCCTGAGGCGTCGGTGCGCGTTTGGTTACCACCTTCAATTCATCATCGCCGACATGGCCGTTATCGCGCGACTGCACGAGCAGCCCGCCGGTGATCGGCTTGATCGCCAGACCGCCGCGTTTGGGGTCGGGTAGATCGCCGGTCAGCAACAACCGCAGATTCTTCTTCTTGGCAAACACCGCCTTGGCCGCATCGTCGGCTGAAGGTGCCGCCACAACCTCAGTGAAAATTTCAGTGATCGCTTCGGCGGTTGCGCCGTCCAACGGGCGGTTGACTGCAACGATACCACCGAAAGCCGATACGCTGTCGCATTCGAGCGCAGCGCGATAGGCGTCGATCAACGATTCGCCTGACGCCACTCCGCAGGGGTTCGCGTGCTTGACGATCACCACGGTTGGCGGCCCGTCGCGAAATTCGCTGACCAGTTCCAGCGCGGCATCGGCGTCGTTGTAATTATTGTAGGACAGCTCCTTGCCCTGCACCTGCTCGGCCTGCGCGATGCCGCTGCCATGCGGCCCAACCGGCACGTAGAGCGCAGCGCGCTGGTGCGGGTTCTCGCCATAGCGCAGTTCGGTAACGCGGTTGCCGTTGACCGTGAGCATGTCGGGAAACAATTGCTGCTGGTCGGCAAAGGCGAACCACTGGCTGATCATGCTGTCATAGGAGGCAGTCGCCGAATAGGCCTTTGCCGCGCATTTGCGCCGGAAGTCGTAGCTGGTCTTGCCATCGCTTTCCTCAAGCTCGGCGATCAGATTATCATAATCGGCGGGGTCGGTGACAATGGTCACATAGGCATGGTTTTTCGCCGCGCTGCGCACCATCGAAGGGCCACCGATATCGATATTCTCGATAATCTCGTCGCGGCCCGCGCCGCTTATCACCGTCTGCGCGAAGGGATAGAGATTGACCACGACCAGGTCGATGGCGCCGATATCGTGCATCTTCATCGCTGCGGCATGTTCGGGATTGTCGCGCACCGCCAGCAGCCCGCCATGCACCTTGGGATGCAATGTCTTGACCCGCCCGTCCATCATTTCGGGAAAACCGGTGAGGTCGCTGATGTCCTTCACCTGAAGGCCCGCCTCGCGCAGCGTCTTCGCGGTGCCGCCGGTCGAGACCAGTTCGACATGCCGCGCCGCGAGCGCATGGCCGAGTTCGACCAGCCCCGCCTTGTCCGACACCGACAACAGGGCGCGTTTGATGACGACGTCTTGCATAAATCTATCCTAAATGGCGCAGCTGCCAACCGATGGTGAGGCCGCCCTTACCGGTTTCTGCGGCAATCACAAGCTGGCGTGTGGGGTGCGGTCGGCCCTCCTCGTCGACCCACAGGCTGTCGTCGAGGGCAAGCGCCCCGCCCGCCGCCGCGAACGCCCAGCTGCTGCCATCGGCCATGCGCAGCAAGGCGGTTTGCTGGTTGTCGGTAGGGGTGATTTCGATCTCCGGCCCGAGATGGAAACGGACATGCACCGGCGAGCCGTCCTTGAGCTTGCCCTGCGGCAACAGCGTATCCTCGCCGCGCAATTCCATGCCGTCGGAGCGCAAAATCAGCAGCCGCGCATGGCTGCAGCCGAAGCTGCGTACATAGCCGTCATGGCTGGCCTCGATGCGCGTTGCCTGGTCGATATCGCGGCGCTCCAACCCGACCTCAGCAACGCCTTTGCCGAGCTGGCCACCCGCCAGGATCGCGGTCGAATTGGTGTCGGCGATGCAGAGCGTCGAATGTGCTGCCGTGGTGCGCAGGCCCCGCGCCAGCGACGCCGGAATGCTTGCCCCGACCAATGCCGAGCCGCCGCAATTGACGATGATCCGCTGCGGCCCATGGCTGAGTTCGAACGCCAACGTCGAGGCACAACCCGACGCCGATTGCCGCGCCAGCGGCGGCGGGCCTGCATCGAGCAGCAGCACCGACTTGCCCGCAGACACACGCTGGTAACCCCAGTCGAGCGCCTGCCGGTGCGGGCGGGCACGCACTTCGCTCGCCGCGACCAGTGCCTCGATCCGCTCGGGTCCGATATGCGCCGAGCCTTGCCAGGCGCCCAAGCCGCCATCGGCATGGGTGAGACCGAGCAGGGCGGGTACCGCGCGGCCGAGCGCGTCGGTCAGGAACTTCGGCGGGATTTCCTGACGCGCGACATAGCATTGCTTGAGCAGACTCAGGAGCCCGATCAGCTCCATCAACTGCACCGGTGAACGCGACACGACACCGCCATCGGGGAATATCGTCGCTGCCAGCGCTTCGGCGAGGCCGCTTTCGCCCACTGCCCGCCGGGCCTTGCCTTCGGGGAGCAGCAATGATGCCGCAACCACGCCCGCCCAGCCGACGCTCTTGGCAAAATGGCTTTGCGCGCGCGGGGCGCTCTGGTCGAGATGGCGCGCGACGCGCGCGAAATGGTTGATCACGCGCGAACGATAGATGGGGTCACTGCTCGTTAGCAGGAACGGCGAGCCTGCCGCCATGTTGAGCAATCGCCACGCGCAATTGTCGACGCGCCAGGCGGGTTCGCGCGCCTTCATCCCATTGGCGACCAGCCAGTCATCGGCAATCTGCGCGGCAATGGGCGCGCCCTCGCCGCGATTGGTCGCTGCCGACAGATCGCGCAGCCAGTCGAAGCGGTGGATGTAATCGGTGAGCGCGGGCGGCAGCGACAGTTTCTGGTAGTCCAGCCCCTCGATGGCCTGCTCATAGCCCTGATAATGAAACTTGCCCATCCGCAAAGCCTGCCCGCACGCGGCATCGCCGGTCAGTGGGTCTTCGGGTACGGCGAGCAAACGCAACGGCACTTTGCCCTTCAGCCGCCCGCTGTGCAGTGGCGTGCGCCAGGTTAGTTTGTAGAAGCTCAACGACAGCCGTTCGAGCAAAGTCTGGCCCGCACCCTTGGGCCTGACGATCAATGCCGATTGGCCTAAGCCCTCACTGCCGCCGTTACCCGCCGTCATTCACCCCTCAGCGCCCGGATATTGGCGGCATATTGCCCCGGCCCGCCTTTGAAAGTTGCAGTCCCAGCCACTAGCGTATCGGCCCCCGCCGATATCGCCAGCGGCGCGGTTTCCTGCGTAATCCCGCCATCAACCTCAAGCCGGATATCGCGTCCGGTCTTTTCGATCATGTTTCTGATCGCTTCGATCTTGCGCAACTGGCTCGAGATGAAACTCTGCCCGCCGAAGCCGGGGTTGACGCTCATCACCAGCACAAGGTCGATATCCTCGATCAGATAATCGAGCATCTTCGCAGGCGTATGTGGGTTGAGCACGATCCCCGCTTTCTTGCCTAGCGACTGGATAAGCTGCACTGTGCGGTGCGGGTGCGGGCCTGCCTCGGGGTGGAAGGAGATGATATCCGCACCGGCATCGGCGAAATCCTTCACATATTGATCTACCGGCGAAATCATAAGATGGACGTCGAAGGTCTTGGCGCTGTGCGGGCGAAGCGCTTTCACCACCGCCGGCCCGATGGTGATGTTGGGCACGAAATGGCCGTCCATCACATCGACATGTATCCAGTCGCAGCCTGCCTCGTCGATGGCGCGCACCTCTTCGCCCAGCCGCGCGAAATCGGCGGAGAGGATCGAGGGGGCGATGCGGACGGTGCCGGACATTCTCGGCGCTTAGCCGTCTGCACCCGCTGCGGCAAGGTGGGCAGCGCCGTTATGCACAGCTTATAGGGCGGCGGTAGATGAACAGGTCGCCGATTACGTCGTGTGACTCGGCAAATTTCTCGAAACCCAATTTAGCCGCAACATTATGCGATGCGGCATTGCCCGGGTCGATGATGCAGCGGATTTCACCCAGCCTGGCCTCGTCTGCCCATTTCAGAATTGCCGTCATCGCCTCTGTCGCATAGCCCTTGCCCCATGCATGGGGCGCGAAGGCCCAGCCTGCTTCGGGTACGCCAACGAGTTCCGGAATCCCCCGCTCGAATTGCGCCAGCCCGCCATTGCCGAGATATTCACCGGTTTCGCGGTCAAGGAAGGTCCAATAGCCATAACCGACCACGGACCACAGCCCCGCGCCTTGCAGAAATTTGCCCCAGCTTATGTTGCGCGACCGGGGTTCGCCGCCGATGAAGCGTGTCATTTCAGGATCGGCCCAAGCGGCCTGATGCGCCTCGAAATGCTCGAGTGCGATTGGCGCGATGGCCAACCGTTCGGTGGTGAGGGCGGGCGGTGTCCTAGGCATCAAATTCCCCGTCGCACCAGCGAAGGCTGGTGCCTATCACGTCTTTCCATCTTGACCGAGAGGCGAGATGGGCCCCAGCCTGCGCTGGGGCGACGCATATGATGCATTATATGTCGCGCACGAACCTCGCCACGAAAAATCCGTCAAGTCCGCCTTGCTCTGCCAGCATCGGCGGCATGGTGCGCAGATAGCCTTGTGTGTTGGGTTCGACCCCCGACGGCAATTCCTCAGCCGTGACCGCCTGCACCGCGTACTCGGGATGCTTGTCCAGAAAAGCCCCGACCTGCGCCTCACCCTCATGCGGTTCGAGCGAGCAAGTGGCAAAGACCAAAGTGCCGCCGGGCTTCACCCATAAAGCCGCGCGATCGAGCATCGCACTCTGGATCGCGGCGAGGTTGTTGATCGCCTTGATGTCTATGCGCTGCAACACGTCGGGATGGCGGCGCATCGTCCCCGTTGCGCTGCACGGCGCGTCGAGCAGGACCGCGTCGAACGGTTGCGACGGTTCCCATTGCGTGACATCGGCGGTGACCCGCTCGGCGTTCAATTTGGTCCGTTCCAGATTGGCCATCAACCGGTCCATGCGACGCGCACTGTTGTCGAGCGCAGTGACGGCAAAACCGGCGGCGGAAAGCTGCATCGTCTTGCCTCCGGGGGCTGCGCACAAGTCGAGCGCGCGCTTGCTCTTGCCGTCGCCGAGCAACCGCGCGGGCAGGCTGGCCGCCAGATCCTGCACCCACCATGCACCATCGACATAGCCTTCCAGATTCTCGACCGCCGTGCCACGCGGCAGGCGGATATGGCCGGGCATCAGGCTGGTCCCGCCCAGCCTTTCGGTCCACTCACCCGTGCTGTCCGCATCGCGCAAAGCAAGATCGAGCGGCGGCGGTTCGGCCAATGCGGCCTGGGCGCCAGCGATCATTTCATCGCCCCAGGCCGGGTGCCAGCGCATCATCACCGCTTCGGGCAACGAAGGCAGTTCGGGGAGTTTTGCGTCGCTACGCAACAGCGCCCCCAACACACCATGCACCAGCCGCCTCGGCCCGCCATCGACCAAAGGCAACGCAGTCGCGATGGCGGCGTGCGGGGGCGTTTCCAGTCGCAACATCTGCGCCAGCGCCAGCCGCAGCACCATCCGCGCCTTGGCATCGTTGGGCAGCGGCTGCTTGGTCTTGCTGTCGATCAGCCGGTCGAGATCTACCGTCCAGCGCAAAGCTTCCTGCGCAATCGCGATCGCCAGCGCGCGGTCGGGCGGCGACAGGCCCTTAGTGGCGTTCGCCGTCGCCTGATCCATTGGCGTGCCCATCCGCATGACCGCATCGAGCAGCCGCAGGGCTGCACGGCGCGTGGGCAGGCCGGAAATTTCGTCGTTCATGTCACGGCCCCTAGGCGGACGCACGGATTAGCACAATGTCGGCTTGCAAAATGAAGCGCCAACGCCAATCTTGGCCGCAGCTGCGAAGGAAAAAGCGATGGGCAAACGTCCGCCTCATATCAAAGCGCCCGATCATCTGTCGAAAAGCCCGCCGTTGCCGGAGCCGAAAGTCGTCGAGCGTGCGCCCGAACCAGACCCGGACCGCCTCGACCCGGTAAGGTACGGCGATTGGGAGTTGAAGGGGATTGCGGTCGATTTCTGATCCCGCCCTGCACAAATTTTGTGCACGTGCGAAGTCGCTTGTTCTCTGCCATGTTTTTGTGCAGACATTGCCCCAATGGCAACAAAACCGCCCTGCTTCGACGAAATGCTGAACGAAGACGGGACACCGCGCGCCGCTTACTCTGCCTATCACCAATGGTTCGCCGGTCAGGAAAATATGCACCTTCGCCAGAAGGCACGCGATGCCGAGGAATTTTTCCGGCGCACAGGGATTACCTTTGCGGTTTATGGCGATGAAGAGGCCGAAGAGCGGCTGATCCCCTTCGACATTATCCCGCGTATTGTCACCGCACGGCAATGGGCCAAGGTTTCGCGCGGCATCGAGCAGCGGGTGCGCGCGATCAATGCCTTTTTGCAGGACATTTATCACCGGCAGGAGATTGTCCGCGCCGGACGGCTGCCGGTCGAACTGCTCGAAACCAACGACGCCTTTGTTTCGCAGATGATCGGTTTCACCCCGCCGGGCGGGGTCTACACGCACATCGTCGGCATCGATCTGGTGCGCACCGGAGCGGACGAATTTCTGGTGCTTGAGGACAATGCCCGCACGCCGTCGGGCGTGTCCTATATGCTCGAAAATCGCGAGACGATGATGAACATGTTCCCCGAACTGTTCAGCAACATCCGCGTGCGCAATGTCAGCGATTATCCAAAGAATTTGCGCGCCTCTTTGAGCCGCGTCGCGCCGCCCGCGTGCACCGGCGATCCGGTGGTCGCGGTGCTGACGCCGGGTGTCCACAACAGCGCCTATTTCGAACATGCCTTCCTCGCCGATCAGATGGGCGCCGAGCTGGTGGAGGGGCACGATATCCGCATCGTCGACGGCCGCGTCGCGATGCGCACCACGCGCGGCTACCAGCCGATCGACGTGCTCTACCGCCGATTGGACGACGATTATCTCGACCCCTTGATCTTCAAGCCCGAGTCCAAACTCGGCATAGCCGGGATTTTCGATCTCTATCGCGCCGGGAAAATCACCATCGCCAATGCGCCGGGCACAGGCATCGCCGACGACAAGGCGATTTACAGCTACATGCCCGATATCGTCGAATTCTACACCGGCGAGAAACCTATCCTGAAAAATGTCGATACCTGGCGTTGCTCGGAAAAGGACTCGCTCGCCTATGTGCTCGACCACTTGCCCGAACTGGTAGTGAAGGAAGTGCATGGCTCGGGCGGTTATGGCATGCTGGTCGGCCCCGCCGCCAGCAAGCGCGAACTCGCCGATTTCCGCGCCAAGCTGATTGCCAAGCCCGCCAATTACATCGCGCAACCGACATTGGCGCTGTCCACCATTCCGATCTTCACCAACGCCGGGCTCTCACCGCGCCATGTCGATTTGCGGCCTTTCGTGCTGGTCTCGCCCGACCAGATCGACATCACCCCGGGCGGCCTCACCCGCGTCGCGCTGCGCAAGGGGTCGCTCGTCGTCAATTCGAGCCAGGGGGGCGGCACCAAGGATAGCTGGGTGATCGAAGATGATTGAGCCATGTTAGGCAAGACCGCCTCGGGCATATTCTGGCTGTTCCGCTATCTGGAGCGTGCGGAGAATATTGCGCGGCTGATCGAGACCGGCCACCGCTTTACGCTGACCCGGAATAGCGGGCGGCAGGACGAATGGCGCTCGATCCTCTCTGCGCTTGGCAAGGACGCCGCCTATCGCGCCAACCATGCCGACTATAACGCGGCGCAGGTCGTCGATTACCTACTGCGGGACAAGGCCAATCCCGGAAACTTGCGTAACCTGATAGACAGCGCGCGGCAGAATGCGCGGATGACGCGGACCGCGATCACCCGCGAATTGTGGGAAGCGGTCAATGAATGCTGGATCTGCGTCAATGACGGGCTGAAACGACAGGTGCGCGAGGCCGAGCTGCCCGCAACCATCGACCTGATCGAACGGCAGACGGCGCAGGTGCGCGGTGCTTTGGAAAACACCATGCTGCGCAACGACGGCTATAATTTCAGCCGCGTCGGTAATTTCATCGAGCGTGCCGACAGCATGGCGCGATTGCTTGACGTCAAATATTATGTGCTGCTGCCGTCGGTGTCGTTCGTCGGTTCCTCGCTCGACAATATCCAGTGGGAGACGATTTTGCGCTCGACCTCGGCCTACAGCGCCTATCGCTGGCTCTACCCCGGACGGGCGAGCGCCTTGGGCATCGCCGATTTCCTTATCCTCGACCGCCGTTTTCCGCGCAGCCTTGCCTTTTGTTATGGCAAGCTTACCGACAACCTCCGCCATCTTGCCATGTCCTACGGCGCGCAATCGGCGAGCCTGACCGAGGCCGAGCGCATCTATGCAAGCTTCGCCTCGCTGACCGCCGAGTCCATATTGGAGGACGGGCTGCACGAATTCCTCATCGAATTCCTGCGCGTCAACCGCAACCTCGCGCACATGGTCGAACAGGAATACAGGTTCAATTCGTAATGCTCCTCTCCATCCAGCACATCACCGAATATCAGTTCGACAAGCCCGTGCATTACGCGCTGCAGCGCCTGAAGCTGCGGCCCAAAAATGGCGCAGGACAAAAGGTGGGTAACTGGCTGCTTCTGGTCGATGGCGGAAAGGTCGAGGCCGAGCATGACGATCCGCACAATAACCATGTGACGCTGATTTCCATCGAGGAAGGCCGCACCGCGATCACCATATCGTGCCAGGGACAGGTAGAGACCGCCGACAATCACGGTATATTGGGTAAGCACCGCAGCCATGTGCCGCTCTGGGCCTATTGCCGTCCGACCCGATTGACCGCTGCGGGGCGCGGCGTCCAGAAGCTGGTGGGCGGCATCGACCGCGATGCCGGGGACAAGATCGCCATGCTGCACGAGCTGTCGGGGCAAATCCTGTCGGCGGTCGAATATCGCGGCGGCGCAACGAGCGTCGATAGCAGCGCCGAGCAGGCCATCACCGCAGGCGCAGGCGTGTGCCAGGACCATGCGCATATCTTCATCGCCGCTGCCCGCTCGCTAGGCATTCCGGCGCGCTATGTCTCGGGCTATCTGATGATGGACGGGCAGATCGAGCAATCGGCAAGCCATGCCTGGGCAGAGGCGCATCTCGATGCCATCGGCTGGGTCGGCTTCGACATTTCGAACGGTATCAGCCCGGACGGCCGCTACGTTCGCGTCGCCACCGGCTTCGATTATCGCGACGCCGCGCCGGTTTCGGGCATGTCTTTCGGCGCGCGGGACAAAAGCATGATTGTCAGCTTGCGCGTCGAGCAATAGCGATTCATAAGCGGGGCAGGGGATTTTGGGACTAAGATGACTTACTGTGTCGGGATGTTGCTGGATCAGGGCATGGCCTTCATGTCCGACACACGCACCAATTCGGGGGTCGACAATATTTCGACCTTCCGCAAGATGTTCCACTGGGAAGTGCCGGGCGAGCGGTTCATCAGCATCATGACCGCAGGCAATCTTGCGACAACACAGGCGCTGGTCAGCCAGCTCGAGGAGCGTAACAAGGCACCGAGCGACCGCAAGCCTTCCATGCTGTCGGCGCCGACCATGTTCCAGGTGGCAAATATCGTCGGCACGACCTTACGCGACACCATCGTCGCACGCGCGCTGACGGGCGACGAAGCGGCGGTACCCAACGCCCCCAATTTCAAGGCGAGCGTGATCTTGGGCGGGCAGATCAAGGGGATGGAGCCACGGCTTTATCTCATCTACCCCGAAGGCAATTTCATCGAGGCCAGCCCCGAAACGCCATTCTTCCAGATCGGCGAAACCAAATATGGGCGCCCGATACTGGTGCGCGGTTTCGAATCGCACATGTCGTTTGCCGACATCACCAAATTGCTGATGGTATCGTTCGATTCGACGCTGAAAGCCAATCTTTCTGTCGGCCTTCCGCTCGATTTGATGCTGTACCGGAACGAAGAATTCGCGCCCTTTCACGAACGGCGCATCGACGCGGACGACCCCTATTTCGAAAGCATTTCAGATGGCTGGAGCGAAGCATTGCGCGCCGCCTTCCACTCGCTGCCCGATTATCCCTTGGACGAAGCCGTCAAGCCAGTCGCGTCGATAGCCTCCGCCGCATAAATCTGCGTTGCGGGCGCTTCCCGACTGTCTCATAGCAGTAAAAAAGGCGCGCTCACGCGCAAGACCCGAGCGCGCCTCTTCTTATTCAGCCTGCTTTACGGGCAGCAATCCATACCCAGGCCGCAGCATGCACCGATTGCGCAGCATGCCGCGACGAAGGTCGCCGGTGCGGCCGCATAGGCCGAAGTTGCGGTAAGCGAGAGGCCGACAACGGCCAGTTTTGCTATACGAAACATATCATTCTCCAATTTTTAATTCTGAAATATTGTGCCGCGTCACGCGGCGCGAACGCTCACCGTCGCGGAGGGGGCGGGTCAACGGTCTCGGTCACGGAAAACAACGAATCCGGCGCTCTGCTTGCATGGACCGTTTGAGGTTTTGCCGGATAAGGAAAGGTGCCGGGAACCGCATATCCAACACAAGTGGCGCAGGTCGAGCAAGCAACTGAAACGCAGCAATGTGCGCCGTCGTGGCAATTATCCATCGCCATTTCGCCAACCGCCGGATTGACCGGCATAGCAAATGCAGAGCTTAGCCCGGCCAAGCCGAAATAGCCGATGGCAAATGCCATGATGAGAAGCCATTTCAGCCGGAATGCCATCTTATGTTTTTCCATTGCTGGTTCACAAAGGAGATATTCGCCTGAACGCGCAATCGGGTTACATTTTCCCACCGTGCGCAAGCAATGCTGCCGGGTCGATTTTCTCGGAGATATAAATTTCCATTCCGGGCGCTTCGGTCGAAAGCGCAGCAATCGCGCGCACGAATGCTCCCGATTCCGGCACCGCGAAATGGGCGAGCAACGCCGCTGCGTCTGCCCATTTCTCGACAAAGACCAGCCGCTCGGGATGCTCGACATCGTAATGGCAATTGTGCGCGATGCACCCCGGCTCGGCGCGTGACCGGCGGCAATGCGCGACGCCCTCGGCCTCGATGGCCGCGCGGTTGTCGGCATTGGTCAGCACGCTGCCGGTAACGATGATCATGGCTGCTCTCCCAAAAACGGCGCAGCTATTTCGGGCCGTACTCTAGCCAACCGCCCGCTGGCCTTATCGATCATTGCCCAGGTCGTGTTTGCCCGCACGATAACCTTGCCCGCCGCATCGACAAAATCCACCCGCCGGTCGAACTGCGCACCTTTAGGCAGGCTCTCGATCCACGTCCGCCCGGTGACGCTCTCGCCCGGCCCCACATTGCCGCGATAATCGATCTCGTGCCGCGTCACGACCCAGTAATAAGCCACGATATGCTCAGGCTTCGCCACCGCCTGCCAGTGCGAAGTCGCCATATCCTGAATCCACCGCACCCACACCGCATTGTTGACATGGCCGAGTTCGTCGATGTCGGCTGGGCTGGCGGTGAAGGTTAGCTCGAAAGGCGTCAATGCCGCCCCTCGATTTCGTTGCGCGCGGCTTCGGTCAAAAACGCGCTCCGGGTCAGCTTGCGTGAGGCGGCAGCCGCATCAATGGCGTCTAACATGCCACGATCAAGAGAGATATTGATTCGCTGAGGGCGATTGTTGGTATAGACATAGGGCACCGCCAAAAGGAATGCGCCCTCGGCCAAATCGTCCGCTGCCACTTCACGGATTTTTTCGATTGCAGAAGGCTTGGGAGCTTTCTCGCCTTCCAGATACAGCATCACAGCCTCGCTGGCGTTGGCCTGCACGTCGCCGAGTTCATCGGCGGCAGAAAAGCAGCCGGGCAGATCGGGGAAGTGAACACCCCAAGCGCTGTTTTCATCCTTATGCACTACGGCGTGGTAGACGATCATTGTTCTGCTTCCTTGTCGAGCCAACCCACCATCCGCGCGATGCTGCGCGCAGTACCAAGCGGCAAATCCTTCTTCGGATGCGGCACCACGACAACCGCCGAACCTTTGCGGAATTTGTGATGCGAACCCTTTGCCGCAACACGCTCAAAGCCCTCGGCCAGCAGCCGTTTGACAATGCGCTTGCTGTCGCGTTCCATTTACGACCTTTAGACTGCTGCATTCCAAATGTCAATTTGGTGTGTATTTATATACACACTACTCTGCCATCCCCATCTGCCAAAGAATAAATGCCGCTTCCTCGGCATTTTCGCGCAGCCGTTCGAACCGTCCCGACTTACCTCCGTGCCCCGCACCCATATTGGTTTTCAACAGCAGCACATTGTCGTCGGTCTTCATCGCGCGCAGCTTGGCGACCATCTTGGCGGGTTCCCAATAAGTGACGCGCGGGTCGTTCAGCCCAGCGGTCCACAGCATCGGCGGATAGGCTTTGACCCCGACATTGTCATAGGGCGAATAGCTGCGGATATAGTCGAACGCGGCCTTGTCGGTAATCGGGTTGCCCCATTCGGGCCATTCGCCCGGCGTCAGCGGCAAATCCTTGTCGAGCATGGTGTTTAGCACATCGACAAAGGCCACATGGCTGACCACCGCGCCGAACAGTTCCGGGGTCTGGTTGAGCACTGCGCCCATCAATTCGCCGCCCGCGCTGCCGCCGCTTGCGGTAACCTTGCCCTTCGAGGTGAAGCCAAGTTCGATCAGGCCCTTTGCGCTATCCACAAAATCGTTGAAAGTGTTGGTCCGCTTGGTCAGCTTGCCGTCGAGATACCATTGATAGCCGAGATCGTCGCCGCCCCGGATATGCGCAATGGCATAGGCAAAGCCGCGGTCGACCATCGACAGGCGGTTGGCGCTGAAACCGGGCGGCATGGCATAGCCATAGGCGCCATAGGCATAGAGATGGAGCGGCTGGCTGCCGTCCTTTTTGAAGCCCTTCTTGTAAAGTATCGACACTGGCACCTTCGCGCCATCGCGCGCGGTAATCATCACACGCTCGGTGGCATATTGGTTCGGGTCGTAACCGCTGGGGATTTCCTGCACCTTGAGTGTTTCGAGGCGCTTGTCGGCGAGATGATAATCATAGACCGTGCCGGGAGTGACCATCGACTGGTACCCAAGCCGCAACTTCGTCACATCATATTCGGGATTGTCGCCAAGGCCGGCGTCATAGCTCGCTTCGGGAAACTGGATGCGCTCGACCTTCTTCGCATCGGCATAGTCGCGGATTTCGACCTGGTCGAGACCGTCAATGCGGCCTTCGGTCACGTAGAAATTCTTGAACATGGCAATGTCGGTCAGATAGTGCCGGTCCGATCCGGCGATCAGCGTCTTCCAATCGCCCGGTGCCTTCAGGCTTGCGGTGGCGACACGGAAATTGACATGATCGTCGTTGGTAAGGATGTAGAGCATCCCGTCCCGGACATCGACGCTATACTGCCGCCCCACCTTGCGCGGTGACACCATGATCGGCGTAGCGGTCGGGTCGCTTGCCGGCACCAGCCGCACTTCGCTGGTCACATTGTCGCCGGTGCCGATGACGATCCAGTCTTCCTGCGCGGTCAGCCCGACGCCAACGCCGAAACCGATATCCTGCTCTTTATAGAGCAACTTGGCTTTCGCCGGATCGTCACCCAGCCGGTGATAATAGGCATTGTCGGTGCGCCAGTTCTCGTTGGCAAGGCCGTAAACCACGCCCTTGCTGTCGCTCGACCAGACGATGCTCGACAGCGTGCCGGGAATGATGTCCTTCAGTTCCGCGCCGGTCTCCAGATTGCGGATATGCAGGTCGAAGCGTTCGGAGCCATTATCGTCATAGGCATAGGCCAGTAGCTTGCCGTCAGGGCTTACCTCGGCCGCGCCCAGCCGGAAATACTCCTTGTCCTTGGCCAGCTCATTCTCATCGAGGATGAGCTGGTCCGCGCCGCCCGCCACGGCTTTCCGGTAATGTTTGCGATATTGCGCGCCTTCATCGAATTTCGACCAGTAGATGTAGTCGCCGTCCTTTTGGGGAACGGTCGAATCATCTTCCTTCACGCGGCCTTTCATTTCCTGAAAAATCGCCTCGGTGAGTGTCGCCTGCGGGCCCATCTGCGCTTCGAACCAGGCATTTTCCGCTTTCAGATGATCGAGCACTTCCTTGTCGTCGATGGTCGGATAGCTCTGGTCTTTCAACCAGTGATAATCGTCGGTCAGCGTGACGCCATGCCATGTCGAACTGTGCGGAAGCTTTTTGGCGACGGGTGGTTTGGTCGGCTTGGCGGCATTTTCGGTCATGATTTCTTTCTCAGGGAGTTGTTCGCCAAAAGCGGGCGATGCAAGCACAATGGCAGTTGCCAGAAACAGCGTCGATTTCAATGTCTTTCCCTTCAGGCTGGAATTGCATCGAGCTTAGAAATGCGCCCTGGCTCTGTCTATTGCCGTTCGTCGAAAAGATACCGGGACACAATTGCAGGCTTGAAGTTGTCCGGACAACTTGTTAGGTCGCATCCAGATGCCATGGTGGAGGGCCAGGGCCTGGAGGGATTATTTATGCGTATCGTGAAACTTGCGGCGGCTGCCTTGCTCGCCGGAACATCATTTCCTGCAATCGCACAGTCCGAAGAAACGGCGCCAGTCGAAGACACGGCAGCCGACGACGGCGATGTCATCATCGTTACTGCACGCAAGCGCGAGGAAAATCTGCAGGATGTGCCGCTGACGATATCGGTGACAAGCGCCGATACCATAGAGAAGGCCAAGCTGGTCAATGTCTCCGACCTAGCAGCGCAGACCCCGGGCTTCTCCTACCGTCAGGGCTTTGGCCGCACCGGCGGCGGCGGCGGCGCGGGCGTTCGCCCTTCGATTCGTGGCATGTCCTCGGTGGTCGGCGCGCCCAACGCGGCCTTCTTTGTCGACGGCATTTTCGTGTCGGACAATATCGCCAGCTACCAGCTCGACAATCTGGAGCGGGTCGAGGTCATTAAAGGTCCGCAATCGGCCCTGTTCGGACGCCAGACCTTTTCGGGCGCGGTCAATTATGTGACGCGCAAGCCGAGCAACGATTTCACCGGCAAGGTGAAGGTTACCGTCGCCGAGCACAAAAGCAGCGAAGTATCGGGTTTTGTCTCGGGCCCCATCGTCAAGGATCATCTCGCCTTTGAAATCAACGCGCGCCGTTACGAGTTCGGCGGCGACTATAGCAATGGCGATATCAGCAAGACCGGCAATCTGGGCGCGCAGCGCAGCCACAGCATCGGCGGCCGCCTGCTGTTCACGCCGACCGAAAATTTCGAGGTACTGGCCAGCGTCGGTTACAGCGAAGACCGCGACAATGGCTATGTCTACGGTTTCCAGGGTTCGGCCAAGAATAACTGCTTTGCGCCGCCGATTGTTGCCACCATTCCATTCCCGCGCACCAATACCAACCGGCGTGGTTTCTATTGCGGCGAGGTAAAGATCCTTCCGCAATATACCTATAATGACAAGGAAATCGAAGCAGCGGGCTTCCATGCGCTCGACCGCAAGTTCCTGCGTACCAGCCTGTCGATGACCGCCAGTACCGACAGCGGTTTCAGCCTGACGTCGATAACTGCCTATAATCGCAACAATTCGATCACCGGTCAGGACAATACGCTGCTGCCGACACTCAATGCCGCGTTCGCGGTCGACCAGTCGCGTACCCGCGACGTGAGCCAGGAAATCCGCATCATGTCGCCACAGGACAAGGCGATCCGTGCACTTGTCGGCGGCTATTATTACAAGGACGACAGCCTTCAGGGCTTCCAGTTCACCAATACCAACCGCACCCGCCGTACCTTTGACAGCAAGGACGGCGTGCGTTCCAAATCCATCTTCGGGATGATCGAAGCCGACATCGGCGACAAGATCACCGTCGGTGCCGAAGCGCGTTACCAGAAGGAAACGATCATCGGTTCGACCGAAGTGCTCGCGCCCGTCGGCAGCAACAATGCGATCCCGCCCGCCGCAACCGGCATTCGCCGCGCGAAGTTCAATGCCTTCCTGCCGCGCTTTACCGCGCGCTTCGAGCCAACCGAAACATTGAGCATTTTTGCCACGGCGGCCAAGGGCAACAAGCCCGGCGGCTTCAACGCTTTCCCGATCGATGCCAGCGCCGCCGACATCACTTCGTTCACCAACCAGGGTTTCGACATTTTCGGCGAAGAAACGGCGTGGAGTTACGAGCTGGGCGTCAAGGGCCGCTTTGCCGATGCGATCAATTACACTGCATCGGGCTTTTACATCGACTGGCAGAACCAGCAATTGAGCCGAGGCGAAAGCTATACGCGGCTGAACGGCACGCCAAACAGCGTCGTGTTCATCCAGAATGCAGGTGCATCCGAAATCAAGGGTTTCGAGGTCGATTTTTCGGGCAAGCCCGCCGACTGGCTGTTCCTGCGCTTCGGCTACACTTATGTCGATGCGCGCTTCACCGAGTTCTATGACGACACCACCGAAGAAATATACGACACCGACGGGCGTCCGGGCTTCCTGTCCAACGACACACGCAACCCGGCCGACCTCGACAATCTGGAAGGCGATGTGTCGGGCAACCGCCTGCCGCAAACGCCGACGCACCAGTTCATCGCGACTGCGCAGGTCAACGCCCCGCTTTCGGGTGCGCTCGAATTTTTTGCGCGCGGCGATCTGGCCTACGAATCAAAACGCTACAGCCAGGTCGACAATCTCAACTGGGCAGGCGACAGCTACAATCTCAATGCCAGCATCGGTATCGAGCGGCCCGAATGGAGCCTGACTTTGTTCGCGCGCAATCTGCTCAACGACAAGACGCCTCTGGTTGTCACGCGCCTGCTCGACTTCAACCGGCTCCTGACGCGGGTCAATCCGCTAACCGGCCTTAACCAGACGACCTTTTTCCGCGATTTCGCCGTATCCGCCCCGCGCAAGCGGCAGTTCGGCGTAACCTTCGCCTATAATTTCTGATGGCCTTCCGGAATACCAAAACGAGCTGGGGGTTGGGCGCAAAGCTGTTCCACTGGATCATGGCGCTCGGCATTATCGGTGCCTCGATCTTCGTGCTGCATGTCAATGGCTCGATGTCGTGGTGGTTCAAATCCTCGCCCCTGTTCTTCATCACCTATATTCACTGGCACAAGGCTTTCGGGCTGATCCTGCTCGTGCTGGTCGTTCTGCGGCTGTTGTGGAAATGGACGAATCCCAAGCCGGTGACCGACGAACTGACGCCCTTCGAGGAAAAGGCGTCGAAATGGACGCATCGCAGCCTCTACACGCTGATGGTCATTGTACCGATCACCGGCTGGATCGCTTCGTCGGCCTTCGGCAGCCCGACCAAATTTTTCGGGCTGTTCGTCGTCCCCGGCATAATCGAAAAATCGAAGCCTTTGGTCGGGCCTTTCTACTGGCTGCATTTCGGCCTGGCATGGCTGCTGCTGACCATCGTCAGCCTGCACATCATCGCGGCATTCTACCACCATGACCGCCGCAAGGATAATGTCCTGCGTGCGATGTGGTTCGGAAAGCGGAAGGAATAGCCCTTCGAACCGGGCGCTTTAAGCGGCCAGTTTCACCCCATGCGCCGCAGCAACCATCTCCGCCGCGCGTTCGCCGATCATGATGCTCGGCGCGTTGATGTTGCCGCTGGTGATCTCCGGGAAAACGCTGGCGTCGGCGATGCGCAGGTTGCTGACGCCGTAAACGCGCAATTCCGGATCGACGACGCTGCCGATGCGGCAGGTGCAGGACAGATGATAGATTGTCGTTGCGAAATGCAGCGCGAAATTTTCCAGCAGGGCATCGCTCGGCTCATCGCCGTCCGTGTAGCCGTGCATCGCCGCCAGCATGGGTGGAACGTGCCACGCGCCGAGCCTGTTCGGCCCCGGCCAGTTCGCCGCGATATCCAGCACCTTGCGGATGATCGCGACCATGACCTTCAGGTCATAAGGGTCGGCGAAATAGTTCATCCTAATCTCTGGCGGCGTCGCCGGATCGTTTGAGGCGAGCACGATCTCGCCCTCGCTGCGCGGTACGCAATTGCTGGCGAGAAAGTTCACATACGACTTCATCGGATCGAAGGCGGCGACCGGGTCCTCGAAATAGCGGTCGAGGTCGTAGAAGAGGCGGTCGCCCATCGTGTCGGGACCGTAAAGCGTTGGGATGAAACCGATCTGCGCGTCATGGGTGTGGTCGTCACCCAGCCCGGTCGAGAAAAACGCGACCGCGTCGTAGAGCGAGGACGAAACGAGGCTGCTGCCGGTTTCCAGCCACTCGTCGAGACGGCGCTGGGCTTCGGCCTTAAGGCCCGCGAGCTCTGGCGAAAGCCCGACATCATCGGCAGGGTCTGCAGGCAGCGGTCCGGCAGGCGCGCGCAATGCATCCGGCCCGACCGAAACGCCGACTTCTGCAAGCGGCACGCCGATATTTTCCGCCGGAAAGATCATTCCGGTGAGCAAATGGTCCTTGAGATGCTTGCCGACATGCGGCTGGTCGAGGCGGCAAGCGATGCCCGCTTCCTCGAGCTCGCGCCGTGGGCCGATGCCCGACAGCATCAGCAAATGCGGAGAGCCGACGGCGCCGGCGCTCAGGATCACCTCGCGCGCCGCATAAGCGATATGCGTGTCGCCCGCGCGATCGCGATACTCTACCCCCGTTGCGGTCAGGTCATCGTCGAGTACAATCCGCGTCACCAGCGCGTCCGTGACTATGGTCAGATTGGACCGCCGCTCCGCTGCATCTGCCAGATAGGCATGATAGGTGCTCGATCGCCTGCCCAGCCTCGTATTGGTCTGCACCAGCGAGGCAACGCCCGCAGGGTCGAACCGTCCCGCGCCATTATAGTCGCCGCTTGGCAGCCCGGTGGCGTTGGCGGCGTGCACGAAATCGCGTGCCGCCGGGATCACCGGCGAACGCACCCCCACCCCCACCGGCCCGTCGAAGCCGCGCGCATTCTCGTCTATCGCAATCTCGTTGCTGCGCACCACGCCCTCCATCCGCTTGAAGGCGGGGAGTACGTCGTCATGGCTCCAGCCAGTTGCGCCCAGCTTTTGCCAATTGTCGAAATCGCCGGGATGGCCGCGTACCCAGACCATATAGTTGATGCCCGACGAACCGCCGAGCATCCGCCCACGCGGCACCGGCATCCGCCCGCCGCGCAGGCCGCGCCCGGCTTTCCCGGGATCGGCGGTGAACATCCAGTCGGTTTCGGGATCGAGTTGCAGGGTGCCGCAGGCGGCGGGCATCGCCTCGCGCTCGGGCGGGCGTCCTCCCGCCTCAATCAGCGCGACGCGGACATTGGGGTCTTCGGACAGCCGCGCGGCAACAACCGCACCCGCCGACCCGCCACCAACGACGATGAAATCGAAACTGTCCGCCATCCCGTCTCTCCTTGTTTAAGCGTCAAACTTTCCTGCGACCCATCGATCGCGCAATATAAATTTCTGGATCTTGCCCGACCCGGTGAGCGGCCATTCGCTAACCTCTATCCAGTGCGTCGGCGTCTTTTGCGCAGCGATGTTCGCGCGGCAATGTGCCACCAAAGCTGGCGGATCGAAGCTTGCACCCGCCGCCACCCGCACAAAGGCGGCAACGGCCTCGCCCATCCGTTCATCGGGCACGCCGACCACGGCAACTTCTGCAACGTCGCCATGTTCGAGCAGGATATTCTCGATCTCCGCCGGGAACAGATTCTCGCCGCCGCGGATGATCATGTCCTTCACGCGCCCGGTGATCGTCACGAAACCACGCGCGTCCATCGTGCCGAGATCGCCGGTGTGGAGCCAGCCTTGCGGGTCGACGGCCTTCGCGGTCGCCTCCGGGTCGTCATTGTAGCCGAGCATCACGCTATAGGCCCGCGCGCAAATCTCGCCGACAGTGTCGAGCGGCATCACGGCGTTGGTTGCCGGATCGCGAATCGCAATTTCGGTGTGCGGGACTGGCTGGCCTATTGTGTTGCACTGGTCTTCGAACGGATCGGTCGGGCGGATGACAGTGAGCAAAGGCGAGGCTTCGGTCTGCCCGTAAACGGTCGAGAAACCGCAACCGTAGCGCTCCGTCACGCGGCGGATGAGCTCGGGCGGGACCATCGACCCGCCCGACGAGGCGATGCGCACCGAATCGAGATTGCGCGGCTGGACCGCATCGGCCTCCAGCATCATGATCAGCATTGTCGGCACGCCAAGCGCGAAGTTCACGCCCTCGCGCTCGACAAGGAGGTTGGCGACGGCGGGATCGAACATCCGGGGCAGGATGATCCGGTGGCCATATTGCACCGATCCCAAAATGCAGATGCCGCACCCCGCAGTGTGGAACAGCGGCATGATCGACAGCACGGTCTCGCGCTCGATTCCGCCTAGTCGCGCGAAAAAATGCCGCGCATTGTTGGTGATGCCATGATGGTGCAACACCACGCCCTTGGGAAAGCCGGTGGTGCCCGAAGTATATTGTATCTGCACCGGATCGCGCGGATCGACCTCCGGTAATGCGCCTGTCGGGCCAGCTTCGCGGAACAGCGCGGCGTGATCCTCCATGTCGATCACTTCCCGGATGGCCGGAATGTCGGCGACCACCTTCGCCGCAATCTTCGCCATCGGATTGCCGCGAAATTCGCCGATCAGGAAAAGCCCCGCCGCACGCGATTGTTCGAGGACATATTTCAGCTCGCGCGGCTGGTAGCCGGGATTGACCGTCACCATCACCAGCCCCGCCATACCGAGCGCAAATTCGGCAAGCACCCATTCGGGAATATTGGGTGCCCAGACGGCAATCCGCTCGCCTGGCCGGTATCGCGTCAGCAAGGCAAGGGCCAGGCGCTCGCTGTCGGCGAGCAGTTCGGCATAGCTCCATTGCCGCCTGAGCGCACCCTCGCCATCCGCCTCCTGCAAGGCAGGTGCGTCAGGCCATTTCGCCGCAGCGGCGCGTAAGACGTCACCGACCGTCGTATCGAGCAGCGCCTCGTCGGCCTGCGCCGGACAGCAGGATTCGGTCAATGCAAGCTGGTACATGGAAAAGCCTCCCCCTTCCCCTTGCGTACTGCGTAGCATATATCAGCCCCAACCCGAACGAGAGTTTTTGATCCATGTCCACCTACGAAGCCCGCCTCGCAGCGCTCCGCGCGCAGCTCAAGAAAGACCGTCTCGACGGTTTCGTCGTGCCGATTTGCGACGAGCATATGTCCGAATATGTGGGCGATTATGCACAGCGTCTCGGCTGGCTCACCGGTTTCGGCGGCTCGGCGGGGAGCGCGGTGGTGCTGTCCGAAGAAGCCGCGATCTTCACCGACGGGCGTTATACGCTGCAGGTGCGCGAGCAGGTCGATGGCAAGAACTGGCAATATGTCGGCGTGCCGCAGACAAGCATTTCGGACTGGTTGAAGGAGCACGCCCCCGAAGGCGCGCGTATCGGTTACGATGCCTGGGTGCACACCAAGGGCTGGGTCGAAAGCGCGACCAGGGCGCTGAAAGCCAAGGGCGCGGAACTGGTGGCGGTCAAGAGCAACCCGATCGACGCGGTCTGGGCTGACCAGCCCGACAAGAGCGACGCGAAGCTGATGGTGCATGAGGACCGCTACGCCGGCCAGAACAGCGCCGAAAAACGCGCCGCCGTCGCCGAATGGCTGACGCAGAACAAGCTCGACAGCACGGTGATATCGGCGCTCGATTCGGTGGCATGGCTCTTGAACGTGCGCGGCAAGGATGTGTCGAACACGCCTGTGGCGCTGAGCTTCGTGCTCGCCCATGCCGACGGCACCGCCGATCTGTTCGTCGCGCCCGAGAAAGTCGGCGACGATGTCCGCGCGCATCTGGGCAACGCGGTCCGCCTGCGCACCCCGCAAGAGTTCGTGCCCGAACTGAAAGCGATGAACGGCAAGCGCATCGCGGTCGATCCGGACCGTGCAGTGGCAGCGATCTTCGGCACGCTGAAGGACGGCGGCGCGACCATCGTCGAAGCGCGCGACCCGACTATCCTGCCCAAGGCCGTGAAGAACCCGATCGAACAATCGGGCCACCGTGCGGCGCAGGCCCGCGACGGCGCGGCGCTCAGCCGCTACCTGCACTGGCTAAGCCAAGAGGCACACAAAGGCGAGCTGACCGAACTCTCCGCAGCCGCCAAGCTGCGCGAATTTCGCGAAGCCACCGGGATGCTCAAGGACCTGAGCTTCGACACCATCTCGGCCGCCGGTCCCAATGGCGCGTCGCCGCATTACAAGGTCGACGAAAAGTCGAACCGGCGGATTGAGCCCAACAGCGTCTATCTGTGCGACAGCGGCGGCCAATATCTCGACGGCACCACCGACGTCACCCGCACCATTTGGGTCGGCCCGGGCGAACCCACCGCAGAAATGAAGGACCGCTTCACCCGCGTGCTCAAGGGCCATATCGCATTGGCTCTGGCGGTCTTCCCCGAAGGCACCAGAGGCGCGCAACTCGACACGCTGGCGCGCGCGTCATTATGGCAAGCAGGCGTCGATTACGCCCACGGCACCGGCCACGGCGTCGGCAGCTTCCTCGCCGTCCACGAAGGCCCGCAACGCATCGGCAAGTTTTCGGGCGGGCAGGCCGGCACCGACGAACCACTGCACGCAGGCATGATCCTGTCGAACGAGCCCGGCTATTACAAGCAAGGCGAATATGGCATCCGCATCGAAAATCTCGTGCTGGTCGAGGAGCGCGAAATTGCCGGGGCAGAGGGGCGCTATTTGGGCTTCGAAACCCTGACCTTCGCGCCGATTGACAAGACGTTGGTGGATACGAGTTTGCTGGGTCGCGATGAATTGCGCTGGTGGGATGACTATCACACCAAGGTGCTTCAGGTAGTTGGGCCGCAATTGGAAGGCGAGGCGCTGGCGTGGGTTACAGAGGCTTGTGCGCATTTAGCGAGGGGCTGGCGTGCTTAGACGCAGAAAGCTAAACTGTGGGAACTTGCCTGATACCTCCGCAAGATCAATCCGCCTATTGTCCGATGAAGAACTACATAAGTTTACCGCAGGATAGAAAGACGGCACTGAATTGAGGATTCGAGGTGAGGTTGAATTAAGGCGTCGAGAGGGTTGGGTAGCCCGGTGGGCCTTGGGAGTTTCAATTTTGGCTCTATTTGTGTCGGTCATTGCTCTTTTTGCAAAAGCGTCGTCGGCTGATTAGTCCCCCTCTCCTTTGGGAGAGGATATGGAGCCTTATGAGCGCAGCGAATTAGGCGGAGTTGGTGAGGGGTTGTGTCCTCACGATAGGGCGGAACCCCTCACCCAGCTTCGAGTAAGCAGCAAGCTGCTAACTCTGCGCAACCAGTTTGCAATGGGCAGGTCGAAGATGCTCCCAGCATCTTCTTTGGGATGCTGAGGGCATCCCAAACCTGACCATTACAAACTCCCAAAGGGAGAGGGACTGTGCTAACCTTTTCATGTGAAACGGCTTACTCCTGTGGCGCGCATACTCCGGCGGGACCGGACCGAGGCGGAAGCGAGGCTTTGGCGTTATTTGCGAAACCGGCAGATGGAGGGTGCGAAGTTTCGGTTCCAGTCTCCGGTCGGACCTTATGTTGCTGACTTTCTGTGCGTGGAAGCAAAGCTGATCGTCGAGCTGGATGGCGGGCAGCATGGGGAGCAGATCGAGAAGGATGCAGCGCGGACGAAAGCGTTAGAGGCGGCGGGATACAAGGTGATCCGGTTCTGGAACAATGAGGTGCTGGCGAATACCGAAGGCGTGTTGGAGATAATCCGGCTGGCGTTGCTAAATGCAAGGGGTGGAGCCTGAATCCCTCTCCAATAGGAGAGGGTTGCGCAGACCTGGCAGCTTGCTGCGTAGTCGTAGCTGGGTGAGGGGATGTGCGTTATCGACAGGGCAGAACCCCTCACCAACTTCACCTAGTCTCTAAAGCGACAAGGCTTCGTATCCTCTCCCAAAGGAGAGGGAGTTTTTCACAATTCATGATGTGCCCCCAAACTCGCCCTGATGCGGTCGAGCGTTGCTTTGCGCACCGCCTTCTTGTTCCACGCATAAGCCTTGCCGGGAAGCTGCGACAATTGTCCGGCGACCGCCAGCGCCTTTGCTTCCACCTTGTCCGCTTCCGCCAGCATGTCGAGATAGCCCACCTCGACCGCGCCCGTCGGGTCGTAGATAAACCCTTGCACCATCGCGCGGGTCAGGTGCTGCGGGCTTAGCCGGTCGCGGGCGAGCTCCATCGCGAAGACAGGCAGTTGCATCCCCGTGATCGCCTCGTTCGCGCCGATCTTATATTCTCCGCTCGCACCAACCCGCGTGTCGCAGGCGTTGAGGATGAACACCCCCATTGCAATCGCATGGCCGGTGCAGGCGGCAACCACGGGCAGCGGCCCGCCATAGAGCCGCAGCAGCAACTCTGCACCTGCATCGAGAAGTTTGTATACCCCGTCGGCACCGAGGCTGGCAAAGGCGTTCAAATCGAACCCGCCAGAAAAGCGCCCTTCGCGTCCCGCGAGCACAATCGCCTTCGCCTCTGCCTCCGCCCTGTCGAGCGCCTCATTAAGCGCCGCCACCATCTCGAAATTGATCGCATTGGCCTTGCCATCGTCCATTCGGATAAGGGCGATGTCGTTCTGGATTTCGACGGTAGCGGACATGGGGGCTCTCCTCACAGGTTTAATCGTGTGATTAAGAGGTAGATTGACGTTAACGTCAACTCCTAAATCACGCTGCGGCCATGCCGTAACGGCACCCTTTGGCGCGCCTTGACGCGCCACCCAACGCTCCCCACACTATTTATTCTTCGTCCCCTCAAGACTTTTGCCAGGAGCAGCAGCATGACCCAGACTTTTTCCGAATATAACCCGCCCAAGGTCTGGGAATGGAACAGGAGCGCCGAACATCGCTTCGCCAATATCAACCGCCCCATCGCGGGCGCGACACATGAGAAAGACCTTCCTGTCGGCAAGCATCCCTTACAGCTCTATTCGCTGGCCACGCCCAATGGAGTGAAGGTCACAGTGATGCTCGAGGAACTGCTCGCGCTCGGCCATGAGGGCGCGGAATATGATGCCTGGCTCATCAAGATCAATGAAGGCGACCAGTTCGGAAGCGGCTTTGTAAGCGCCAATCCCAACTCGAAAATTCCGGCCATGGTCGACCATTCGACGCCCGAGCCGACGCGCGTGTTCGAATCGGGGTCGATCCTGCTCTATCTTGCCGAAAAGTTCGGTGCTTTCCTGCCCACGGAACATCACAAGCGCACCGAGGCATTGAACTGGCTGTTCTGGCAAATGGGCAGCGCGCCCATGCTGGGTGGCGGATTCGGGCATTTCTATGCCTATGCGCCGTTCAAGGTCGAATATGCCATCGACCGCTATGCTATGGAGGTAAAGCGGCAGATGGATGTGCTCGACCGCAATCTGGCGACACGCGAATATATGGTCGGCGACGAGTATAGCATCGCCGACATGGCGATCTGGCCCTGGTATGGGGCGCTAGCCAAAGGGCTGGTCTACGAAGCAGGCGAGTTTCTGGCGGTGCATGAGTATAAAAATGTCATCCGCTGGACCGAGCAGATCGGTGCGCGTCCTGCGGTCAAGCGCGGGCGCATGGTCAACCGGGCGATGGGCGACCCTGCGAGCCAGTTACACGAGCGCCACGACGCGAGCGATTTCGAGACGAAAACGCAGGACAGGCTGTTACCGGCAGCGGATTGACATCGCCGGTTTGTTCTCTTAATGTTCTCACGTTGATTCGAAGGGAGAAATGAGATGATCGGATATGTAACGCTTGGCACCAACGACTTGCCACGCGCGGCGAAATTCTATGACGCGATTGCCGCCGAGCTGGACACACCGCGGATGATGGACTTCGAAACCTTCATTGCCTGGGGCAAGGCCGACGGACCTGCGGGCATCGCGGTTACCAAGCCTTATGACGGCAATGCACCCAGCGTCGGCAATGGTGTGATGGTGGCTTTCCAGGCCGAAAGCAAAGAGCAGGTGCAGCGGTTGTACGACATTGCGCTGGCCAATGGCGGCACCGACGAAGGTGCCCCGGGACCGCGGGGCGAAGGCTTTTATGCAGGCTATTTCCGCGACCCTGACGGCAACAAGCTGAACGCTTTCGTGATGGGTCCGGCGGCGGCTTAACTTCGCACTGTTTTTGCCTACCCTGCGAAGTTTGGGAAGCTAAGGAACGAAAAATGGCGGAAATGCTGGATGCCTAGTCTGTTAGAAAATCCGCTTCATCTCGGTCTCGGCGCGACCGCCATTTCGCAACCGCCGTTCACCGGGATGGAATGGTATGAGGCTTATGGCGAGCGCCATGATTCCGACGGTGCCGAAGGGCGGCTGGTCACGATGTACCGCTTCACGACAGACTGGGACAGCTGGGAAATGCATCCCTTGGGCGACGAGGTGGTGCTGTGCCTTTCGGGCCGGATGACGCTGCATCAGGAACATGCCGATGGCACATTTGCGACTGTCACCATCGCGCTGAACGAATATGCAATCAACCCGCCCGGCACCTGGCACACCGCCGATGTCGAAGGCGAGGCAACCGCCCTGTTCATCACTGCCGGCCTCGGCACCGAACATCGCCCCCGCTGACCGGCGTGATGCCGGTCACGCCGTGCTGGCCGGCAGGTCGTTAGTGATTCGTTGCGACCCAAGGGTTGCCAACAATTTGGGGGCACCCTCTCCTTTACGGGCTTGGACGGAACGCACTCCCGCCAAGCCCGCTTTTGGAAGCTTCACATTCGCGTCAGCGATAGCGAGTTCAGCGTAAACTCCATCCCCGCCTGGCTGCTGCCGCCTGCGAGTTGCAGGGTCAGCATTTGGTGAGGGCAGTCGGCTGGGATGTCGAGTTTTTGCGCGTTGCTGAAACGTCCGCTTTTGACCCTGTCGACGGTAAACCACAACGCAGAAGGCCCGGCTGCTTTCAGGCACAGCAGGTCCCAGCGAATTTCGGCATCGGGAGAGCTTTCAACCGCACTGTAGTTCGCCTGAAACCTGTACGGTCCGGGATTCAGGAACAAGATCTTGCGCATCATTTCGCCGCGCTCTCCGGACCCTGCAAAAGCGGTCAGCTTCTGCTGGCCGTTTTTGTCCGGTGCCGAAAAGCCACCCCCAATCGCCGCTGAATCGACAACCTGCCAACCGGCGGCAGGATAGCGCAGGTTGACGGTCGCCTTGCCGAGCGCAACCATTTGCAACGATTCTACATTGCTATTCGGCAGGCTCGCAAAATATTGGCGGAACGCTGGCAGCTTTTCATTCTCGGCGAGTTGCCGAAGCAAGGCATCGGAGAGATTTCTATACTGTTCGGTTTCTGGAAGTCTGCCAGACTTAACCAGAACATCGGCGAGATTTGCAGGGTTGTTGCCGGTGTTCATTGCCTCGATCAAAAACCCGGACAGCCATTCCGGCGCTCGCCGTACATACGGCACCAGGCCCTTTCGTACATCGGGGTCAGCCAGCGCGCCGATCAGCGTTGGAAACAATATCGGGTAGCTGCTCGGTGCTGTTCGCATGGCGATATCATAATGAAAAAGCGCCTGATTCTTGTCGCCCCGGGCAACAGCATCTTCGATCAACCACAATTGCGTACCGAAATCGCGGCGTGAAACCCTGTGCGACAGCAGCATCAGCTCGCGCGCCTTTTCCCTGTTCCCACGGATGTCGGCAACATAGCCCAGCAAGCGGATCGCGACTGGGTTGAGCGCACCACCGCGAAGCGATTGTTTCGCCATCGCCTCTACTCGGGCCAGCGTTGCTGCGTCCTGCTTCTCTGCAAACAGCTCGTCCGCCTTGCGCGATAGCGCCAGCGGATGATCGGGAACGAAGCGCAGCGCCATATCGGGATTTTGCTGCCAGGTGATATTCGCGACGGCGTGGATGAACGACAGCCACGCGACATAACCGACAACCGAAAACCAGGCCACGAGCTTTACCCAGTAAAGCGGCGGCTTTGCGCGAAGCGCCGCAAGTCTCGGATTGCCTTTACGTTTTCTGGACATGGACTTTGCGCGGTTTCACCTGGAGACTGGAACATGATTGGCGGAGACGGAGGTTTCAGTAAACGATTTCCAAGTAATTGTAATACCTTGCAAATTCGTCAACTCATCTCCCTGTTACCACACCTGTTCCCACGCGCATCAGCCAATGGTCAATAACCGGTGTGCTTGCATTATGCGCGATGCGCCGAATCTTGTCCAGAGTTGCCCGGAAGTTTTATTGCTTACTCTGACGCTCGCCTAGCTTGCCGGTCTAGCAAACGCAGCAGCGCTTCTTGTTTGCGAAGCGTCTTAGGCTTTCGGTCACAACCAATGTCGATGCGCGAAGCCCGATAAGCTCGACCTCGCCGCTTGCAATCAGCAAATATAGCGTGCTGCGGCTGATGCATTTGGGGAGCGAGTGGGCCCCAGAGCCGACGTCTGCAAATACATCTGGACAAAGCAATTGCGCGTCTAAAGGAAGAAGTTTCAGGGTGAACGTTCTTTTTAGATGGAGTCGGTGCCCCTGCAAGTGGACAGTGCTGGCGCAACGAGTTTGCCACATAATTGAACGGCCCTGCAGCTCGCTGGTCTGACAACCTGACGATCGCAGGTTCAAATCTTGCTCCCGCAACCATCAGAGTTTCGATAAGTTCGCTGCTGAACGGACAGCGGCGCGACGCGGTAGCTCAATCTGGCGTGCGCAGATAGGCCACGGCCGCGCGCACTGCTTCGCGTTCGAAATCTGCGGTGTCGTGCTCGCTGTGCGGATGCACGATTGCCGCGTGGGCCATAGCATGAACGAGTTCGGTGACCGTCAACGCGGCCAATTCGATATCCGACCGACGGATTTCCGAACTAGCCTGCGGCGGCAGATTGCGGATCTGCTCGATCATCGCATCCTTTGTGCCAACATGATGATGATCGTGATCGGCTTCATGCGAATGCGGCAGATCGCCATCGAGAACGGCATGGAGCGCCGGGTCGATGCGGTGCGCGGCGAAAAGGCTTTGTGCGATCCTTGCGATGGCCGCTTCCAATGTTGCATCTGTCTTCGGCCCGGGAACGGCGACATGGTGATACATGCGGTGAAAGTGCCGGCTGGCAACCGAGGCGATGATTGCCTCGCGATTGGGAAAATATTGATAGAGCGAACCGATGCTGACGCCTGCCTTTTCGGCAACCAGATTGGTATTGAGCGCGTCGCGACCATGCTGCGCCAATATGCGAGCAGCCGCGTCGAGAATGGCATCGAACAGCGCGCGCGAACGCTCCTGACGCGGCAGTTTTCTTGGGGTTAGCGCAATCGCAGTCATGGCACTCCGGGCGAGTATAATCCGAGCGGTTGCTCGCATATAGATACGCCTGCGCGGCAAAATAGTTGCCCAAAGGAACTGATAAATGCTGCGAGCTACTTCCGCCTTTCTCCTGCTTGCCAGCGTGTCCGGAACGGTACTCGCGCAGTCCGCTCCGCCGCCGGACGATACAGAGCAGAGCCGTCGCGATATTGTTGTGACCGGTCGCGCCAGCGACCTTATCGGGATATCCGGGGCGGCATCCGAAGGCGTCGTCGGCAAGGTGGATCTGGAAGATCGTCCTACCCAGCTCGTCGGCGAGCTGCTCGAAGTCATCCCCGGCTTCATCGCCACGCAGCATTCGGGCGGGGGCAAGGCGAACCAGTATTTCCTGCGCGGTTTCAACCTCGATCATGGCACCGACTTTGCCGCGTTCCATGACGGCGTGCCGGTCAACATGCGCACACACGGGCATGGGCAGGGCTATCTCGATCTGGGCTTTGTCATCCCTGAGTTGGTCGAAACAATTGCCTTTGCCAAAGGACCGTATCGCGCGGAAAATGGCGATTTTGCGACCGCCGGGTCGGTGCGGTTCAGGACGGTCGATACGCTGCCCGCGCCCTTTGCCAAGCTGGAAGTCGGGACGTCGGATTACTATCGGCTGGTGGCGGCGGGTTCGTTCAAGGCCGGCAGCGGCAAGGTGCTGCTCGGGCTTGAAGCGAAGTACGATGGCGGGCCTTATGACCTGTCGCAGGATGTCGAACTTTTCAGCGGCTTTGCCAAATGGACCGGCGCGGTCGGCGGCGGCACTTTGCGTGCGAGCCTGACCGGCTATCGCGTCGATTTTCGCTCCTCGGAGCAGGTGCCGCTGCGCGCAATCGAAAGCGGGCAAATCGGGCGCTTCGGCTTTTTCGACGACGATCTGGGTGGCGAAACCACGCGCATAGGCGGGGTGTTGAATTGGACCGATGGCAATGCCGCGCCGTTTAACGTGTTGGCCTATGCGCATTATTACGATTTCCGGCTCACCTCCAATTTCACTTACTTTCTCGACAATCCGATCGATGGTGACGAATTCGAACAGCGCGACCGGCGGTCGGTGGTCGGTGGGCGGATCGACAAAAGTTTCGCTTTCGACGCAGGGGTGCCGGTCGAGTTGCTGGTGGGCGCCGAAGGCCGTTACGACTTTATCGACCGCGTCGGCCTGTATCGCACCGCAGCGCGTCAGGTCCTGTCGACGGTGCGCGAAGATCGGGTCGATGAAGGGTCTGCTGCCTTGTTCGCCGAGTTGACGGTTCGCCCGGTGCCCGAGCTGCGCGTCATCCTGGGCGGGCGCGTCGATGGCTATCGCTTCGACGTCGATGCCGACCTGGCCGCCAATTCGGGCAAGCGCAACGACGCCATTGTCAGCCCCAAGGCGTCACTTGCCTACACTCCGGTTGAACAGGTCGAATTCTACGCCAATTACGGGCGCGGTTTCCATTCGAACGATGCGCGCGGCACCAGCATCAATATCGACCCCAACACCGGCGGGGCCGCCGACCGCGTCGATGCGCTGGTCGCTGGCACCGGCTACGAAGGCGGCTTGCGCGCCCGCCCGCTGCCGGGCCTGACGCTGACCGGCACTTACTGGTGGCTCGACCTCGATTCAGAGCTTTTGTTCATCGGCGATGGCGGCACCACCGAGGCGCAGGGGCCGTCGAAGCGGCGCGGGTTCGAGCTTGGCGCGTTCTATCAGCCCGCAGACTGGCTGACCGCCGATGCCGAATTCACCAAATCGCGCGGGCGCTTGAGCGGCCTGCCATCGGGCGAAAACCGCATTCCGGGGGCAATCGAGGAAGTCATCGCGGGCGGCTTTGTCGCCAGATACGGGCAGGCGTCGCTGGCGATGCGGCTGCGCCATTTCGGCCGCTATAGCCTGATCGAAGACAATAGCGTTCGCGCCGACCCGCTGACAGTGGTCAATGCGCGCGTCGAATATCAATTGGGCCGTGTGGAACTGGCGGCGGACCTGCTGAATGTGTTCAACGCGAGGGACAATGAAATCGAGTATTTCTACGCATCGCGCCTCCCCGGCGAACCGGTAGATGGTATCGAAGACCGGCATATCCGCCCGATCGAACCCCGGCAGTTGCGCGTGTCAGCTTCGTTGAGATTTTAGCTCGCGAGCTGGCGGAACGGCGTCGGCACTACTTCCAGCGACGTTTCGGCATTTCCTGAAAATTCGATTTCGGCAATCATCCGCGCGCCGTCGTGGCGGCCGATCTGGATGAAGATATCGACGACATCGTGGACATAACCGACGAGTTCGGAACGACGCAGCTCGGCCCCAGACATAAGTGCCATCAACGCCAGCTGCTCGGATATACCGCGCGCCGAATTGGCGTGGACCGTCGTTATCGATCCGGGGTGACCGGTGCCGACCGCGCGCAGCCAGCTCATTGCCTCGGCGCCGCGGATTTCGCCCATGATGATGCGGTCGGGACGCATCCGGAGGGCCGCTTCGACAAGGTCCGCCGGACTCACCTCGGCCTCACCCAAACGCCCGCGCACTGCAACAAGTCCGACCGCATTTTCATGGCCGATCTGGATTTCTGGCGTATCCTCTATGAGGATAAGCCGCTCGTCTTCGGGCGCTTCCTTCAATAGGGCGTTGAGGAAGGTGGTCTTCCCGGTGCCGGTCCCGCCACCGATGACGATGGTCTTGCGCGCCCGCACCGCTGCTGCAAGAAACTCCATGATATCTCCGGCCTTGAGCAACGCCGTCAGCGAACGGTTGACGGCTTTCTCCGACAAAGCCGCTTCGCCCACCTTCGAAAAAGCGCCTGCCGAAAAATAGTCGGTCAACCGAAGGTCGGGGACATTATGCTTGCGGATAGCGACCGCGATGGCACTCCGAGTCGCAGGCGGCGCGCAAATCTGGATGCGCGAACCATCGGGCAAAGTCGCCGCCAGCAAGGGATGTTCGCGGGTTATCCCCTGGTCCGATGTCGCCGCAATCTGGCGGGCCAATCGCCACAAAGAAGCTTCGTCGAGCAGCGGCAGGTCATGGCGCTCGATGCCGCCCGCGGTCTCGATCCACAATTCTCCGGGCTGGTTGATGTAAAGGTCGGTGACGTCCTCACGATCCAGAAAAGGCATCAGCGGCGCGAGGAAGGTGCCGAGATAGACCCGTGCGTGCTGGCTCATCGAACCGGTCCTACGCGCGTGAAGTCGAGATCGCGGGCGACGAATATCTGCACGGCAGCACCTTGCGGGGTCTTGATCGTCGGAGGGATATCGAAGTCTTTTGCCGCCTGCTCCGCAAGGCCAGACGCCTGGACCGGCGAAGTGACCACCACCGACGATCCCCGCGTTGCCGCTGCCGTCAGCGCGCTGCTGCCGCCCGACAGCACCGACAGCAAGATCGAGCCGCCAAAGCGTTGCAGGAAATGCCGGTTGACCTTGCCGCCGACCCCGGCACGGCCCAATTGATCGACCGCTGGTGAGGCAAGAGCAATCGTTACGCCGTCCGGGCGGATCAACCGGGTCCAGACAATGAACACCCGCGATGCGCCCTGCGCTACGCCCGATTCATATTGGCCGATAACGCGGCTTCCGGCGGGGATCAGTATATCGCCGCCCTCGAAACTGCGGACGTCGCGCTGGACGATGGCGCGCGCGAAACCGGGCAGATCGGAGTTCAACGCGGTTTCCATGACCGCCGCAATCATCGTGCCCTGCGGCACCAGCCGGTTGAGGCGGGGAAGCTGGACCGCCACGGCAACCTCGACATCCTCACGCGACACACGCGCCGAGAAACTCTCCGAATCCGAAAGCTGTGTCCCGCGTTCGGTTGGCACGACGGGAGCGCCGGGCGCTGCCGCGCCAGCGGGCGCAGGCCGCGACGTCCCCACTTGCGCGAAGTCCACGATAAGGATTGGCGGACGCGCGCGCTCTGGCTCGCGCATCGGCGCAATGGGTGGGAGCGCGGCAGGCTGGAACGGCGCGACCGGTGCAGTCGCTGGCGCAGGGGTGGTGCCAACCGCTGCCACCGGAACCGGCTGGACCTGTGTTGCTGGCGCAGCAGGTTGCGGTAGCGGGCTGGCGCTGCTCGTGGGATTACCCGTCAGGCCCGGCAGGTCGGCATCCTCCTGCGCCGTTGCCGAACGTGCGCTTGCCATCACCAGAAACACCGCTATTCCGAGCAAGCCGAGCCCGCCCGCCACCGCGCCGGCCGGCACCTGCCGGGGCGGTCTTGCCAGCTTCAATGTCTTGATCGGCACAATCTCGGTCATTTTTCAGTCCCATCCGAACGGCGCACCGTGGCGACGCGCTTGCCCTGGCGTAAGGTGAAGATCGCACCCAGTTGCTGGACGACGACGGTTCGCCCGCGCATCGTCGAGTTGACCAGCGCCTCGTCCTTGCCGGGCTTGCCTAGGAAGATTGCGGGGATCGCAACGCCTTCCGCAAATTCGAAATAGGTCATTTGCCCGTCGTCCCATATCCGCGTCGGCAGCAATCCGGCATCGCCCTTTGTTGCATAGCCATGGTTCTCGACGACGGGCGGTTGTTCCTGGGCGACCTCTGGCGTGAGCACGACAGGCGGCGGCGGATATTCGAAACGCACCACCCAGGGCGTGGTCGCCCGCCGTGGCCCGGTGTCGAGCGCGAAGATGTAACGGCGGCGGTCGGTGAGCACTGTCATGTTGGTCGCGGCGTTCTTCAAGAGCGGCTTGAGGAACAGGTTGCGCGCGCGCTTGTTCGGGACGACCTGCCACGCCAGCGCATCGCCGATGGCGACATTCTCGATGCGCTCGTCGGACGCGAATTCGACGGTGATCTGCCACCCCGGCGCACCGGTGACTCGGATGATCTGGTCAGGGTCCCAATAGACCGTCTGCACATGTGCATCCGGGGCCATCTGTGCCTGCGCGGGCATGCCGAGCAGCAGCAAGAGAGGGAGCAAGTGCTTCACTGCGCAAACCCTTCGACATCGCGGCGATAGCGGGTGACCTGGAAACCGAGCGGATTGTCGAAGCGGTCGGCTGCCTTTAGCGGTCGTCCGTTAAAGCCGAAGCTGATCGCCGAAACATAGGAACCGGTCGCCGGAGCGCCGCCGCCCGGCGCGATCTGCGCCACGTCGAAACGCACGATGGCGGAGCCCGGCGCAATCAGCGAAACGCTCTTGATCGTCACCGCAAGCGTATCGCCGCGATTGAGTGTGTTCAGCGGGCTGGCGGCGTTCTTTGCCGACATGAAGCGGACATAGGCGGTGGCCACGTCGCGCGACGACATCAACTGGACCGACCGGTACATGCGCGGCAGGTCGGTCGCGTCGAAGGATTCGCGGGCACGGACATAGCGGGCCAGTTCGGCCTGGATGACGGCTTCGTTCTGTAAAAGCTTGCCCGGTTCGATGCCGCTCGCGACCTGCACCGCGCCGTTGTTGCGGTCGACGGTCACCACATAAGGTTCGACCGTCTTCAGCGGCAACAGGATGAGCAACGCGATCGCGAGAATGATCGCCACCCCTGTACCAACACCGGCCATGATCCACGCAATCTTGCGCTCGCGCAACGCTGCATTGTTCTGGGTTTCGGCCCAGCTTCGCGCGCTTTCGAAATAATCTTCCCGGTCGCTCATGCATCCCTCTTTGCTGAAGTGCGGGTGCGTCGCTGCGCCCTCGGCAGTGCCGCGCGCCGTGACGATGGTGCGGCAAATAATGTTTCGGCAGGCGCGCTCGCATCGCGCGCAGCACGGGTTCCGCCCGATGCCGTGCCCAACGACTGCATGAAGGACGCCGCCCCCGCCATCGCGGGCGCGGGGCCGGCTTCCCGCCGCGCCGCGCGTTCGAGCATCTGCGCGATATGCACGGCGGACGATTGCTGCTCGGCTGCTGCATTCGGCGTCACTGTATTACCCCTCAGTATGGTCTCCTGCGCAGGTGCAGGCGTCGCTGCCCCCGGCAAGCGGATGCCCGACGCGATCTTGCTGCCCGCCCAGACGGCGGAGAGCATCGACAGGGCAAAGATGATCGTCACCAATCCGATGGGGGTGACGGCCTCATTCTCGAAACGGTCGAGCGCCTGTTCGGACAGCAGCCGCGTGATCATCGGGCCCAGGATCGACAGCTCGACTGCTGCGAGCACGAGCACGAACAAGGGGACAATCGCCGCCGCCGCCATCGCAGCCAGCCAGCGCGCCGCCATGCCGCGCGTGGCATCGAACAATATGAAGCCCGCAATCAAGGGCGTGACGGCCAGCAGCAGCGCCAGCAATATCCGCGCGACCACCAGCAGCCCGAGAATCGAAAGCGTCAGGAAATAGCCGGACAAGGTAAGCGTCATCGCTGCCGCCGCAGGGCCGCCTACCAGGGGCGAAGCTATTCCGGCGCGAGTGCGATAGCCGACACTGGCCTGCTCGAGTCCATCCAGCGCTGCCTGCAATCCGGTGATCGGGTCGGTCGCATTCAACGCCGTCAGCATTTCGCCAGCGACCCTGACCGGCGCGCGGGCAAAGGTGTCATAGGCGACTGCTTGCCATGCCTCCCACGACGTCGCGAGCAGCAACACGACGCCGATCTTCACCGCAAGGCCGACTGCATCGACGAGCAGCAAGCCGCGTCCCAGCAACAGCCGGTAACCGAAAAACGCCACTGCCAGCACGAGCAACCCCGTCAGCAACGCCGCCACCGGCCCGCCGGGCTGCGACAGCGCCATATAGCCGCGTTCGACCAGCCCGAACGACTGGCAATCGGTGTCGGCAAGCAGGCGGGCTGCGAGGCCGGTGCCTTCGGGGGCAGCGCAGAAATCGGCTCTCATGCGGCTTGCAACAATAAGGGCAGCCAGTGGGCCGGATCGTCACCGACCTCGGCGCGCAGGCCATCGAGCAGGCGCACGGTGCGCTCGCGACCCGATAACACCGTCAGCAGATCGGGTTCGGAAGCAAGGTTGAGTCGCACGACGACGCTGTCATTGCCGTGCTTGACCAGAAAGGCCCGCGCGGTTTCGGGGATGTTGCGGACGAGGTCATATTCGTGCTGCGTCAGCCCGAAGCCGTCGATATAATCATGCGCCTGCGCCTGTGCATTGGCCATGAAGATTTGCGTGCCCGCCTGCTCGACGATGGCCGACGCAATACGGCTTTCGAGCGCATCGGACGCCGACTGCGTGGCAAAGCCGACAATACCGCCGCGTTTGCGGATGGTTTTTTCCCAATCGCGGATGCGCGCGACAAAGACATCGTCGTCGAGTGCCTTCCAGCCCTCATCGACCACGATGATCGTCGGCCTGCCGTCGAGCCGTTCTTCGACGCGGTGAAAAAGATAGAGCATCGCAGGCGAGCGCAACACCGGCTGGTCGAGGATCGCGGTCATATCGAAGCCGATAGTCTCGGACTCGAGATCGAGCCCGTCGGCTTCGTTATCGAACAGCCAGGCATGTTCGCCGCTCGAGTGCCAGGGCGCGAAACGTGCGGCAAGATCGCTACCCGAGGCGCGGCCGCGCCCCCTGAACAGCTCGGCGAGATAGCGCAGGCGGCGATGTTCCGCAGGCCCAGCGTAAGCGGCATCGACTGCTTCGGCGATCCAGGCCGATTCCTCGACTGTCGGTGGGGTGTCGTTGACGGTCACTAGCTTTCCCAGCCATTCGGTCAGGAAACCGCGATTGGCGGGGCTGTCGGGCAGCGACAACGGATTCAGCCGCGTCGCCTCGCCGGGTCGCAGCGTGTCGTAGACGCCGCCGATGGCGCGCAGGAAAATCTCGGCGCCGCGATCCTTGTCGAAAAAGACGATACGCGGCGAGAAGCGGCGTGCTTGTGCCAGCAGAAAGCCGAGCACCACGGTCTTGCCCGATCCCGACGGGCCGATGATGGTGAAATTGCCGAGATCGCCGCGATGGAAGTTGAAGAAATAAGGGCCTGCCGAGGTTGTCTCGAATAGCGTCACTGCATCGCCCCAGAAATTGTCCGCCTGCTGGCCGATGGGGAAATTATGTGCGCTGGCGAAGCCTGCAAAATTAGCCGACGAGATCAGTGCACGCCGCGCGATATAGCCGAAATTGCCGGGGAACTGCGCCCAGAAGGCGGCTTCCAGCCCCAGATCTTCGCGCACAGCGGCAAATCCCGCTTCGGACAGCATCGCCTGCGCCTCGCCGATGGCGGTTTCCAGCTCGTCCAATTGCTCGGCGCGGATCATCACCGTCAGATGATGTTCCCCGAATGCCGCACGACCGGCAGCGACTTCATCCTTGGCAAGCACCAGTTCGGAACGCAGCGAAATCGCGGCATCGTCGGCAGAGCGCATCCGGCGCAGTGCGAGGTCCATTCGTTCGAGCGCCGGGCCCCGATCGATCAACGCGAAGCTTTGCGTCACAGTCATTTCGAACGGCAGCCGGTAGAGATCGTCGAGCATCCCGGCGTCGGTGTTCGACGGATAATCCTTAATCGACAGGATGGCGGCAAATTCGGTCGGCTCGCCATTCATCGGCCCGAATTCGACTGCGTCCGCCCCGAAGCTGATCTGGCGGCGCGCCATTGCGTGGCCCAAGTCCCCCGACGGCAGAAGCATCGGTAGCGAAACGCCATTGGCAAGCGATGCCAGAAACTCGAGCGGCTCCGAAGCCAGCCCGGTCGGCAGATCATAGACCGAGAGCAATCGCGGCTGATAGGGTTCGAGCGCGGACAATATCGCCTCGCGGGCCTGATTGAGCTGGCGCAGATCGGGACCGGCTTCGAGAGCCACCGCCCCGCCGAACAGGCGAAGCATTTTTTCGGCCATACCTGCGCGCCCGCCGAGCGGTCGGATCAGCAGCGTCAGATACAGGTCGTTCACATATAGCCGCCGCGTCGCCAACCGGTCCTGCCATGCACGGTCGAGCGATTCGCTGAAGGGGTCGCCGAACTTGCCTTCGAACACTGGCGAGACGGCGCGGCGCACCACATGATGCACCAAGGCAAAACGCGCCGAGGCGACCGACAGCAGCATCGCGTCGCGCGCGTTCTTGCGTGCTTCCAGCGTAATTGCATCGATGGTTTCGAACGGCAGGCCCTCGAGCCGGATGACCTGGAGCGCCAGTCCGTCGCGCGTCAATATCGTATGTTCGTCGATCTGCGCCGCATAAGGAAGATGGTCGCCGATGGCTGCCTCACGCCGCGCAAATTTCTCACGCGCGGTAAGCATTGGCACCCCAGAGACGGCGGTTCTTGACGGGCGGTGTGCGGCGCAGCTTGGTCATCCAGAGCGACATGATATTGGCATCGCGCAAATGCGCGGCGTAACCCAGCGCGTGGATAAACAAGGACGGCAGCAACGCCAGCGGGGTCTTGAAGATCAGGAAGAGTTCGGCGGCAACAATGCCGTTGAGCACGAAGAAGGGATAGGTAACGCCTGCCACCATCTGCGGCCGCGCCAGTGCCCGAAAAAGCGGATCGCGGTTCATCCGGCCACCGAACGGATGCCGCCAACGATGGACGCCGCGCCGAACAGGATGAACAGGCCTAGCACGACAGTCGCGCCATATTTCCAGTTCACACGCCCGGTCAGCATCATGAAGCCGACGGCGGCGACCGCGATCACCGCGACCGCCGTTGCCACGTTGCCGAGCAAAGTCCCCTGCAACCAGTCGACCGCGCCCGAAATCGGACCCGAACCGGCAGGATCGGGCGCGGCATATTGCGCGGCGGCGGGTGCCGACATGATGAGCGCGACAAGGGCAAGATAGTGTTTTTTCATGGGTCGGTTACCTCGATCAGGAACGTTTCAACTTGGTCTTTGGCTTCAACCGGAGCGGCAGCCGGATGGACTGCGGCGGCGATTGCCCTGGCGGGCGGCTGCCACCGGCCCATGATCGTCGCCACATAATTTTGCGTTTCGCGATAGGGCGGAATGCCGCGATAGCGCAGCACCGCGCCCGGCCCCGCGTTGTAAGCGGCCAGCCCCAATGGAATGCTGCCAAAGCGGTCGATCTGCTGGCGCAGATACATCGCGCCGCCGCGGATATTCTGGTCGGCGACATAGGGATTGACCCCGAGTTGCGCCGCAGTGCCGGGCATCAATTGCATCAGCCCGAGCGCCCCCTTCACGCTGACCGCATTCATCCGTCCGCGCGATTCCTGATAGATGACTGCGTCGATCAGGCCTGCGGGCAATCCATAATCGCGTTCGGCGCGGGCAACATGCTCGACATGGCTTGCCGGCATCGATGCTTTTGTAACGGCTTCGTATTGGTCGGCCACCGCAGTGGTGCCATCATTGTTCGTCAGGGTTGGCCCTATATAAACTGTTGCTTCGCCGACCGCGTTAATTTCGATCACTTGGGCGTAAGCGTTTTCAGTAACGCTGAACTTTATTATTATGAATAGAGATATAATGCGGCATAAACGCGATATTTTATTTCTATTGTGATGCGATTTATTTGCTAATAATTTTTGATAATTATTATTAGACAAATTTATATTTATCATTCTATGATAAAAATCATGAGATATGGTGAAAGGAGAAACCATCCAATGCGCTTTTTCGTCGCGAAGCTCTCGCTTGTTTTGGCTGCTACGTCCGCCAATGCCCATGATTTCTGGCTTCAGCCCACAGTTTTCAAAGCTGCCCCCGGCACGCCCGTCCCCTTTACAATCCTGGTCGGACATGGCGACGACCGGGGCCGCTGGACAATCGACCGCAAACGCATCATGCTGATGAAGTCGGTCGGCCCCAGAGGCGAATTCGACCTGCGCCCTTCGCTCGGCCAGGCGGGAGAGGCGGCTGATATTGCGCCCGCCTTTGCCGACAAGGGCCTCCATGTCGTCGCGATGGAAACCAATCACGCGGTCTCGGACCTTCCCGCTCAAGAGTTTACCGATTATGCCAAGACCGAAGGGCTGACCCCTGCGCTCGAACATCGGGCGCAAACCGGGACAACGGCCGCCAATGGCCGCGAAATATACAGCCGCCGTGCCAAAGCCCTCATCCGGGTAGGCAACGGCAAGAGCCCCGATCCGCGCGCGAGCCGTGCTGTGGGACTGACGCTGGAAATCGTTCCCGAACGCGACCCTTATGCGCTGGGCAAATCGCGAAATTTGCCTGTCCATGTCATTTATGAAGGAAAGCGACTTGCCGGTGCGACCGTCAAATTGAGCAACCTGGAATCGGACGAAAAGCCGGTTGCGATCATCAAAACCGACAAATCGGGCCGGGCCATTTTTCGGATTCCCGAGCGCGGCACCTGGCTTTTGAATGTTGTATGGACGAAACCCGTTACGGGCCATCCCAATGCCGATTTCGATACGATATTCTCCAGCATGACATTCGGTTAACGCCGTCTCGCGGCGACGAAAAATGCCCGGAGTGCCGCAAGCAGCGGTCGCTCCGGGCAATATTTGTTATTTGACGTCTACCGGTTCAGCGGTCAGGCTGAGCGGGATGATGTCGCCATCCTTGGGCTCGATCGCGGTGCCGTTCGCGTCGGTGCGAAATGCCGTCCCGAAAGTAGTTCCGAAAGTATCTTCCTGGGCAACAACTGTCGGTGGCGGCGCTGGTGGCGTACCGCCATCGCCACTGCTGCCACATGCAGCGAGTGTCGACATTGGAACGGCGAACAGCAGCAAGTTGAGGTTTTTGCGTTTCATCGACCGGCTCCCTTTATGGCTGTGTTTGTGGACGGGGAGCGCCACGCAAAGGAGGATTCAGGTAAGGAAAGGCGTTCTGGATATTGATCGCGTTACTGGGCGCACCGTCGGTAAAGGCAACGGTGCCTGTCGGCGCCTGCGCGGGCGTGCAGAGACCCAGGCTGGTCGGTGTACCTGCGATTGGGACCGGATGACACAGCCGACCCATCGCAACGCGCAGTACGATATCGACGACGTCGTCGCCGGGCCTGCGGCCGTTGGGAAAGCCGGCCAAATCGTCAGCAACAACGCCCAGGGTTTTCTGCGAGGCCCGCGGCGTCGGATTGACCGCCATGTTTAGCCGGAGCATCTCGGATGGCGTCACTGTGCTCTGCTGGTTAAGCGTTGCTATCCCTGTCAGAAACGCTGCCACAAGGTCGTTACGCGGAAAGTTGGTCGGTGCTAGGTTGGTGAACGACGTGCCGAGCGTCTGATTCACCGGCGCGCGGAACAACGCATCGAGGATTGCGGGGAATGTCGGATTGGTGACATAAGAGGCAAGCGCGCTATCCTGCGTCGGCTTTGCCGCATTGAACAAATCCTTGTCCGGCAGCCCAATTACGACCTCATTGACCAGCGGCATTCCGAGGCGCGACACCTGAACCAGTGCGCCGCCCTTCAGGTCGCGTGTGCGCGTGGTAGGGGTCGGTCGTCGCAGGCTTGCCTGTGGCAGGCTGGCGCTGCTCCAGACGCCAATCACGCCATTGCCGGCGCCGCGCAGACATGCGATGGGAAGTTCAAGCGCCAGCGATGTGACATTCCGCTTGCCGATCAGTTCCTGATTGTCGGCGCTCTGCGTGATGCCGCCGGGAAATGGCGCGCCGCTGCTATAGACCGGATCGGCCTCACCCTGAACCGGTACAAAATTCACCAGGTCGAATATCGGTCCCAGGTTGACGGCAAAATATTCGGCACGCTGGCCTGCAAACACCTTGCCTTGGGTGGCGCAGCCCGGGATCGCAACATTATAGATAAACTGGTTGGCATAAGCCGGATAATTCGGGATCGTTTTGTTACCGGCATTATCGAACGGTTTGACAAAGGTTGCGCTGCCGCCAGTGGTTAACTGACCGCGCGCGCCCGAACGCCTGTCGCCGGTTATCTGTGTTACGGTGTAATTTTCGCGCTCGCCAAGATCTGCGTCGGTTGCGCTGGAGATCGGGCCGACATATCGCAAGGCAATCGACTGGTCGACACCGCCCACATTCAGCGTGATGCCTTTCGGCCCGCTCAATGTATTGGCAAATTTGAACTGGTAGGTCAGATCTTCCCTGGCATCGCCATTGCTGTCGATATGGATTTCATAAACGGCATCGGGGTCCATCGTGTAATAATTCGGACCGTTGCCCGGTCCCTGGTCGGGCAAGAAATTGGCAATGATGGTAACAAAGTCCTGCCGTCCCGGCTCGTAGCTGCGGAAAGCATATACATCGGTATTGTCGATCTTGGGGGTTTCGGTAACTCCCGGCGCCTCTCGGTGACTGGATGCAAAGGCTGCAGCGTTTGCGCTAACCGCAATAATGACCGCCGTACTCGCTTTGAGAAAACTACATGGCTTCACGTCACTTCTCCTCGATGTTGGCTCCCTTTGTTGCCACATCGAAATCCGGCGGATCGCAGCATGACCATGCAGCTACGGGTCTATCCGCGTTACGGATGCAGGATGGAAATCGGTTCATCGCAAAAATTTCCGGCAGTGGCCGCAAATGAACAAGCTGTTCAGAATAAGCCTTCAAAGCCAGATGGATAATCGCATGCTATCAAACGACCGGCATCGGTCTTCTCGCCAGCAGATCTTTCCAAATCCAGGAATTCTCTTCGCTCGAAGGGGTATCGTCGGGGTTATCGACCAAAAGTTGCCACGACCATTCTCCTGATCCAAACGCTAGAAAGGTTGTTCCCTCTTTTCCGGTGATTGGAACAAGCCTGGGGCCCACGACCGGCATTGCAAGACAATCCGTTGGCAAATCGGATAATGCGAGTAATACCCGAAGGCGGACATCGGCGAGCGGAGCCTCGCCTTCTATCGTGGCGGGACTCCAGTCGGAGTTCCACATTACTATCGCTTCCGAAATCGAACGGTCCTCTCGGGGGACTCGTGCAATAGCCGGTAGCACGAGCGGATCGCTGACGAGCTGTGCAGTCACGACATCGACCGGCGAGCAAATCTCTCCATCAACGTCGCCCAGGACCGCTTGCTGTTCGGCAAACACCTCTTCCAGGCTTGGGCTGACAGGTTCGGCTTTTGCCGGAATAACGGGAACAGCTACCGGAATGGCTCGCGCTAAAGGTGCGGCGGCGGCCACGGAGAAGACTGAGAGTGAGCCCCGCTGTTTCTGGGCCGGGGCTGGCGGTCTGGACAGAACCAGTAACAGGATCAACCCAATATGCATCGCGAGCACCGCCGAAAAAACGGCAGCTCGCTGCTTTACCGGCTGCCCCGCCCGGCCTTCAGTTCCGGATGATGAAACATCGGACATCGACTAGCTCGTTCCAGGCGATCCAGAGAAAAAGGTGCAATCGGCAACAGGTGCCGCCGGGCCTTAGGTTGCTCTGCCGAAGAAACGGGACTCTCTGTTCCCGGGATGCACATCGAGCGAAAAATTGTTGAGACGGGCGATGCGTTGTCGAATAGTCACAAAGCCGTGCTCGCTTCGATCAGCCAATCGGGTGAAACTGTAATTATCGCACCCTCGATCAACTTGTCGCCTCCGGTGAAAACGAGCAGGCCGACGGCCATGAGGATGCCACCCAGGACAGACTTGCCGCGTTTGCCTGCCTGCATCATGCGTCCACGCCAGCGTGCGAGCAAGCCGCGCGTTACAAATGCAAGCGCGACGAGAACGGTCGCGATGCCGAGGCCGAACGCCGCCATCACGAGCGCCACACCGCCGAGATCGGTCCCCTGCGCTGCGAGCACCGTTGCAGCGCCGAGCGTCGGGCCGATGCAGGGACTCCAGACGAGGCCAAGCAAGACGCCGATGCCGGCTTGCCCGGCCAGTCCGAACCGCTCCATCTGCGCCTGCCGAGTATTCGCCCAAGCGGCGAGGGGCGTTGCAACCCGCGTCAACCAGACTTGCGCCTTTGTTACGAGCAGAAGCAGGCCAGCTGCGACCAGCAACACAGCACCGAACATCCGGAATGCATCGCCATCGATCCCCGACGACACGCCCGCCGTTGCGACAAGGAAGCCGATGCCGGTGAACGACATGACCAGTCCCGCCGCAAGCGCAAACGGTCCCCAACGGTGCGCTTGCGCGGCGCTGGCAAGGACGATTGGGACCAGCGGCAACACGCATGGCGACAATATCGTCAACATTCCCGCAGCATAAGCGAGAAGCGGGTTGAGACTGCCGGTCACGCTTTTAGCGGACTGTTTTGGCAAGCAGTGCGGTGATCGCTGCCTTGTCAGTAGTGTAAGCGACACGACCGACCTCGCGACCACCACGATAGCCGATCAACGTAGATTGCTTCTGCGCGCCGAGCCGCTTCCACTCCTCTTTCTGCTTGTCGTAATTGATCGAGAAGATGATGAGGTCGCGATATTCGGGCGCCTTGACCGTCGCCTTGATCGTGCGACCCTGCGATGCGCAAATTGGGCACCACCAAGCATTAACATCGACGAGGACCGGCTTGCCAGCGGCTTTTGCGGCTTCAAACGCCGTGCGGTCGAAAGGCAGGTGCTGAGCGGCGGTGGCTGGCGCAGCTATCACGATGGCGGCGAGGACTATCGAACGAAACATGAGGACGGCTCCTTTTTTGGTTGCGTCCATGTTTCGAAGTAAAGCGGTCGCTGGTTACACTTGTTCTATTCGACGCCTCTGCAGCGCGAGGGCAACCAAGACCGCAATCGCGAGGGCAAGGAATATCGGCACGGCATGCAGCAGGACTGTAACTGCACCATCGCCACGCAGCAGCGCTCCGTTCGCGGCGCGAATGAAGTGGGTCAATGGAAAGGCATTTCCGATCGCCTGTGCCCAGTGCGGAAGCGTCGCAAATGGGTAAAGGAAACCCGACAACAGCATAGCAGGCAGGTAGAATGCGACCGCCCCCTGCAAGGCTGCAAGCTGCGTCCCGCTGCGCGCGGCAATCGCGTAGCCGAGCGAGAAATGGACTGCCGCGAGAAGGGGCAACAGAGCGACGAGCGCCAGGATGCTGCCGCGGGCTGGCAGGCCGAACCCGACAACGGCAACGACAAGCACGCCTAATCCTTGTAATGTCCCGACCGCGACATTCGGCAGTGCCTTTCCAACTAGCACATCCGATGGACGAAAAGGGAGCGCGGCTAATGTTTCCCATGTGCCGCCTTCGCGTTCGCGCGCCAGGCTGAGCGCACCTAGCATCACCATCGCGATCATCACGGTGACGCCGACAAGGCCCATCAGGAACGTCCAGTCGGAGCGCCCTGCAGCATTGAAGAGCCGCTCAACCCGGACACTGGACCCGGTGTCCGCGAGCACCTTGCGCGCGACAACCGCACGCCAATAGGCGGCCTCGGCGCGCGCGGCGGCGGCATTTGTCAGCGCAGGGTTGGTCGCATCGACGATCACCCGCACAGGCCCGAGCGGGGAGCGGGCGTCCGCTGCCGCATACGCCTCGGAAATTTCAATCCCGATTGACACACGACCCGCGCGCACCAAAGCCTCCGCCTCGCCTGGCCCGGCCCGGACCGCGATCTTCATATTCCGCTCGGCCTCGATTTCCTTGGCCATGCGTGCGACAGCGACAGGCGTCGGCCCGGCAATCGCAACACTGACCTGTGCGTCAGGCCGGATCGCGAAGCCGAATAGCACGACCTGGAGAAGCGGTAGGACAACGAGAAGCGTGAACGCGATACGGGTGCGCAGCAATCGAGTGATCTCGACACTGGCCAGTGCGCATATCCGGCAGGCGCTCATTGAAGCGCCACTCGGACAACGGCATCTTCAAGGCTTGCCGTACCCGTGCTTGCAAGCATCGCAGCAGGCGTCGTGACCGGCTGCGCAGTGCCGCCATGAAACAAGGCGATCGCAGGCAGCGCTGCTGCCTCGGCAAGATCGTGGGTGCTGACGACGACTGCATGCCCGCCCCCTGCGAGATCTGCCAACCACGTCCATAACTGACGCCGGGTGACAGCATCGAGCCCTGCGGTCGGCTCGTCGAGCAGAATGAGTGGTGGCTCGTGGATCAGTGACGCCGCGAATTGAACGCGCCTGGCCCAGCCGCCCGACAATGTGCCGACACGCTTCGCCATAGCTTCGGCCAAACCGAAGCGCGTCACGGCGGCGTCGACCGCGTCACGCGCCAGTCCATGCGCCGCCGCATGGAAGCGCAGATTTTCGAAAGCCGTCAGGTCGGGATAGAGCGAAAGGCGTTGACCCATATACCCTATCCGTCGCCGGTCGGGCCGGTCGCTTCGCAGATCGTACCCCAGCACGCACCCGGCCCCGGCATCGGGCACGAGCAAACCGCCGAGAATACGAAGCGTCGTTGTCTTGCCGCCGCCATTGGCCCCGACGAGGCCAAGCAACTCCCCGCGCTTAAGCTGGAGCGTGACGCCAGAGACCCCGCCGCCTCCACGATAGCGTTTCGCGATCCCTTCGACATCGACGATTAGCTCAGCCATGCCGATAAGCGAACCCGCCGAACATGAACTTGCTCGCCTCGGCACCCAATACGACAACGTCGTCGCCATCGGCCAACCTTGGTCGCAACGCCGCGAGTGCTGCCCAGATCGCGGCCGAGCCCATGTTGCCGGTGCGATCAGCCTGGACGACCACGCATTCCGCTTCCAGCCCGAAATGCAGCGCCGCCTGTGTGCCGATGCGTCCGCTGACCTGATGCGGTATGAGGTACTGTGCATCGGCGATTTCGACACCGAGGGCGCGTGCAACAGCGGCGCCCTCTTCGAACAGCTCATGTCCCGATGCCCGGATCGCGCCGAAATCATGCTCAAAGCGGTGCCGCCGCTGGTCGCGCGCAATGCCCGACGCACGCCCAAGGCCGATTGCGCCGTACCAGCTTGCACCGATGCTCGCGCCAGTTTCGCGCGGCGCACCGATGATGACTGCCCCTGCGCCATCCCCCATCTGCACCATGTTGACGATCTGCCCGGATTCGTCGAGGTCGCGGGGATCGAAGAACAGCGATCCGGTCTCCGACCCGACTATGGCAACCGGCGCGCTGCCCATTGCAATCAGACCGTGCGCGATCATCAGCGCGTTGGCAAAGCCGGTGCAGGCCTGACGGAGCTCAACGTGCGGTCCTGTATAGGCCAGCCGATCGGCGACGAGTGCGATATTTGCAGGTAGCTCGCGCTGGGGGGTCGCGGTGTGACCGATGAGATAGGAAAGGTCGTCTACGGCAAGACCGGCATCATCGAGCGCCGCCTCAATCGCGCGCGCCGCGAGATCCGAATTAGCATCGCCACGGCGCGCGTCCTCCTCGCACGCATCGAAACTGCGGCACAAATGGCGCGTCTCGATGGCAAGCCTGTCCGCGACGACGCGCGCCTCTCGGTTGCGGACGAAACCGAAGCGGTCCGTCATGATCGCGACCAGCACGTCGGTCGCGACCGGCGGCCCGGGCATTGCGCTGCCGCTGCCAAGTAGCGCAAGCGGTCGCTTCGTTGTCCACGTCACGCCCCGAACAGTCCATTGGGTAGCCTGCGAATATCGGAAATCAGGCGCGCCGGATCGACACCCAGACGCTCGAACGCGGCTTCGCCGACGGTCAACACATCGGCAAGGGCGATCCGCGCCGCTGCGGCCGTGTCGCGGACGTGTGCCGGACGACCTAGGGTGAACTGTCGGCTAATCGCCACGTGACGCGCCTCGTCGCGATGAATGCGGCCAAGCAACGCTGTTACCACGGGATCATGCGATAGCAGCGCGCCTGGGCGCAGCAAACGGCTTAACACCGCGCACACCGCTGCATCGACCGCCGCGATCCGGGCGAGATGATGCGTCCGGTCGCCGCGTCCCAGCCATATGTGAAACCGCCGCGCACGGCGACGGATTGCTGCCGAGTCCACCGGGGGCAGCGAAGCCGCCAAGCGCGTCAAAAGCGCATCGTGCATGCGTTCTTCTGCCGCAATTGCCTGTAGCGCATAATGCTCCGCTTCGTCGTGGGCCGATTGAGCCAGACCGTCGAACGCAAGCGCCGCTGCTTCCTCGCCACAGCCTAGCAGTGGAACCAATGTTGCCAGTGCTTGCGCCGCATCGTCGTCAAGCTGCACTAACATTGGCATCGACACAGCCGACTGTGCGCTGCTGCCAGCGAAGCACCGGGGCGAAAAGTCATCGCTTCGAATGGCAATCATAAGGGGTGCGCTCTCTTGTCCAGCATACCCACTTCGCGTCGTCAGCATTATAGGTTACACCCAATGTCGCCGCCGCGCGCGGGAATGCCGGATATCTGCTGCCCGATGCTATGGTCCAGTTCCTTGCGCGACGGCAAGAAACTGAACCCCAGCCCGCCACCTTACTCCTCCCGATGTCTTCGCTGCGTTTACAGCGCTTGCTGATAGCCTAGCTATTGCCAAAAATTCCCACATATGTTCCCGCGTTCAAAATCGCACATCGGTGGATTGCCGTGGACAAATGAGAACCCGAATCACCTGCAAAGCGTAAGAATTCTGCAGGCTTCAGCGGTCAGCTCGGGATGTGTGGAAACAGGTTAGTGGCGGAGACGGAGGGATTCGAACCCTCGGTACCGGATTTACCAGTACGACGGTTTAGCAAACCGTTGGTTTCAGCCACTCACCCACGTCTCCTGCGCGCTTGGCATCGGCGGCCTATAGCGGCCCTGTTTCCGGGCTGCAACGGTTTTGATGGAACATGCCGCTCTTGCGATTTTAGGCGGTCGGGGTTCGTCTCGGCGCAAATAGGACTCGGGTGGTCGCCCGTTCATTGTGCGCTCATCGCCGCGATTCATAATCTGTGTGGTTAATTTGGATTGCATTTGGGTGGGGAAGTTCGAGATGTTCTGGAAACGCATGCTGTCGGTCCTTGCCGCCACCGCCTTGCTGGCTGCACCCGCAGCTTCGCAGATCAACACGGTCGATCCCAATGACGTGATCGATTCCGATTTGGGTACTCCGCCGCCGGTCACCAACCCACCGGTCGAAGAGAACACGACGGTCCAGGACGGCGTTCCGACAGATGGCATTCCCGATTCAACAACGACCGCCCCTACAACGGCAACCGTGCCGGTGTCCGATCAGAATACCTATCAGGAAGACGACCTTATCGGCGCTGCCGAAGGTGTCTTCGGCAAGGGCGCGCAGGGCCTCGGCAAGCTCCTCGAGGACATATTGAAGAAGCAAGGGCGACCCAATGGCTACATTGTCGGCCGTGAAGGCGGCGGTGCCTTTGTAGTAGGGCTTCGCTATGGCTCGGGTACGCTTAACCACAAGATCGAAGGGCAAAAGCCGGTATATTGGACCGGCCCGTCGATCGGCTTCGATGCGGGGGCCAACGCGGGAAGCACCTTTGTCCTCGTTTACAATCTCTACGATACGGAGGATATCTACAAACGATTCCCGTCGGGCGAGGGTGTCGCCTATCTCGTGGGTGGTTTCAACGCCAGCTATCTGCGGCGGGGCGATGTGGTGCTGATTCCGATCCGGGTCGGTGCCGGCCTGCGGCTTGGCGCAAATGTCGGCTATATGAAATTCTCGAAAAAGGCGAAATGGGTGCCGTTCTAGGCGGCGCGTAAATCTTCGAGCCTTTTCAGGTAGCGCGCCAGCACATCGATTTCGAGATTGATCTCACGGCCTGCGGGCAGGCTGTCGAGCGTGGTCATTGCAGCGGTATGCGGGATGATATTGAGCGTGAAATGCGCGGTGCCATCGGCTTGGTCCGCCACTTCGTTGACCGTGAGCGACACGCCATCGACGGTAATCGATCCCTTGGCCGCGATATAGGGCGATAACGACGCCGGTGCAGACACGGTCACTTTCCAGCTATCGCCGACCGTTTCGCTCGCCACTATATGCCCGACACCATCAACATGGCCGGTAACGATATGACCGCCCAGTTCGTCGCCAACCTTGAGTGCGCGTTCCAGGTTTAGCCGGTTGCCTGCTGCCCACATGCCAGTCGCCGTCCGCGCGACGGTTTCCGCCGAAGCATCGACCGCGAACCGGCCTTCGGCTTTCTCGACAACCGTAAGGCACACGCCCGAGCAGGCGATCGAGGCACCGATCGCGACGCTATCCATATCATACGCAGTCCCGATAACGAGCCGCAGGTCTCCGCGTTGCCCGGCCGAGATGATAGTGCCGATGTCGGTGATGATGCCTGTGAACATTAGTGCGCCTCTATTGGGTTTGCCCGTTCGTAGACTTCGAGCATGTCCTTGCCAAGCTGGCGTTTGTCCACCAGCCGCCACTGCCCGTGCGCGTCGTCGAGGCGGGCGAGGCCAATATCGCCCAGGCTGTGTTTGCCGGTCCCGATCATGATCGGCGCGCGATAGAGGAGCAAGCGGTCGACGAGGCCTGCGCGCAGGAACGCCGCCGCCGTCATCGCGCCGCCCTCGACGAGCAGATTGTTGCAATCGAGCTTAGCAATGTCGCCCGGGCTGCCGATAATCTCCCAGCCATCGGGCGCAGCGCCGCTGGCAAGGATAAAGCGGCGAGGGCTGCGGTCTTCGAGTCCTGGCAAGCGTACATCAAGGCGCGGCGCATCCGCACGATAGGTGCCCGCGCCAACGAGAATCGCATCGGCGCGCGCGCGTTCGAGATGGGCGTGCGCGCGCGCTGCATCGCCGGTAATCCAGCGGCTGCTGCCGTCGGGCATCGCGATCACGCCATCGAGCGACGTTGCAAGTTTGAGCGAGACGAAAGGTCGCCCGCGTTCGATTCTGCTAAAAAATCCGGCAAGAACAGGACGTGCCTCCGATGCCAAAACATCTGGCTCAACGTCGACGCCTGCGCTTCGCAGTGCCGCAAATCCTTTACCGGCGGTGCGCAGATCTGGGTCTGCCAGAGCGCCAACCACGCGCGCCGGTTTTGCTTCGGCGAGCAGATTGGCACAGGCAGGGCCGCGCTCGGACACATGCGCGCAAGGCTCCAGCGTGACATAGACTTCTGAACCTGCCGCCGCATCACCGGCTTGCGCCAAAGCCATCGCCTCGGCATGCGGGCGTCCGCCGGGCTGGGTCCAGCCGCGTCCGACAACTTTCCCGTCCCTGACGATGACACAACCGACCGACGGATTATTGCCCGTGCGTCCGACGCCGCGCTCGGCGAGCGACAGGGCTGCGGCCATATAGCGCCGGTCTTCGGACGAGGCTATTTCGCTGCCCCTGCTTGTGCCTCTGCCGCCGCACGCTCGGCTTTCGCTTCGCGCTCGATGCGTTCGACGTCCATGCCAACCGCGCGACCGAAGGCCTTATAGGCATCTTTCTCGCGCTGAAGGATCTCGTCCTTCCGCTTCTGCCTCTCGGCGATCCAGGCCTTCGACTCCTCGATCGTCCGCGTCGCAGGCCAGCTTTCGAAATAGGTAACCGTCGGTGGCGGCGGCTTGGCCTTTTCCAGCGAGTCGAGATAGAATGTATACATGATGACCGCCGTCGGTACGCAGGCGGCGAGAAACAGCCATGGGCTATGCCGCCCCGGCGTGCGCAAAAAGCCGATCAAGTCTGACCCGGCGCTGCGCAAAGAAACGTCTTTGAAGAAGGACATGCCCTTTTATGGGGCGGGAAGGGCGCGATTTCCAGCCGTAATCGCGCCCGCCCAATCACGTTCTGGTCAGTTGATGTCGAAGCGCACCGTCAGCGTCTGCCAGTCCTCGACCGGCACGCCATCGCGCGTCGCCGGTTTGAAGCGCCAGGCGCGCAGCGCCTGCCTTTCGGTCGCCTTGGCAAAATCGGGATCGGTCGCGCGAATGACCTGAACCTGCCGCACCCGTCCGTCGGTGCCGATCAGCACACGCACCGTCGCGCTGCCCTCGATTTCGAGCCGGAGTTTGCCGACGGGATAATCGGGCTGAAAATCGCGGGCGAATTTCGGGTCGCGCAATGCGGCCTTGAAGATCGGCGTCGGTGCCGTCACCTCCCGGATGCCGTGTGTCATGTCGTCACCGCCGCCCAAGCCGTCCAATATCGACCCCGTGTCGGTTTCGGCACTGGTCGTCGTGACGCCCGTATCTTGAGGCACTTTGGTATCCACAAGCCTGTCGGGCGCGAAGATCGCGTCTGCCTCTTTTGCCTGCTTTTGCTCGACCGGCTTGTCGGGCGGCGGCGGAGGGCTATCTTCGACATTGTGTCCGGCGATTATGGTCGGGCCGCGGACATGCTCCACTACCATTGGTGACAACGCTACCGCCAGGATGATCGAACCGTTGACCAATATCGCCGCGCCCATGGTGGCAGGGTTGGCGCGCTTGTTCTCGCTCACATAACTCATATCGGGTCTCCTCTCTCCCGTTTGCGAGAAGGTCCGAACAGACAAGGTTACGGTCCTGCTCATGAGTTATGATATACTATCACCTTTATTAGTCAATCGCTATTGTTGACAAAGCGCTCAACCGCTCCGGAAGGCGTTGGTGATCGGATAGCGGCGGTCGCGACCGAAATTGCGCGTGCCGAGTTTCACCCCCGGCGGGGCCTGCCGCCTCTTATATTCGGCAATGTAGAGCAACCGTTCGATGCGTGTCACATCGGCGCGATCGAAGCCGCGGGCAACGACTTCGTCGACCGACAGTTCCTCCTCCACAAGCGCATGCAGCATCTTGTCGAGGACGGGATAAGGCGGCAGCGAATCGCTGTCCTTCTGATCGGGGCGGAGTTCGGCGCTGGGTGGCTTGGAGATGATCTGCGGCGGAATGACCGGTCCGTCGGGACCGAGGCCGATGCGGGGCTTGTGGCTGTTGCGCCATTCGGAAATCGCGAACACCGTCATCTTGTAGGCGTCTTTCAACGGGTTGTAGCCGCCTGCCATATCGCCATAGATCGTCGCATAACCGACGCTCATCTCGCTCTTATTGCCCGTGGTCAGCAGCATGTGGCCGAACTTGTTCGACAGCGCCATCAGCGTCACGCCTCTGATGCGCGACTGGACATTTTCCTCGGTGATATCGACTTGCGCGTCGGCAAAGCTGCCCGACAGCATGGCGTCAAACGCCTCGACTGCGGGGGAAATCGGGATTGTATCGAGCTTGCAGCCGATCAGCCTCGCGCACTCCGCTGCATCGTCCAGGCTCGACTGGCTGGTGTAGCGGCTCGGCAGCATGACGCACCACACCCGTTCCGGCCCGAGCGCATCCGCCGCAATCGCCGCGCAGATCGCGCTGTCGATCCCGCCCGAAAGCCCAAGCACCACGCCGGGAAAGCGGTTGGTATCCACATAATCGCGCAAGCCGACCACCATCGCGCTATAGATATCGGCAGGATGGTCCTCCCATAGCGCCTTCGGGCCGTCGGCGCAGTGCCATCCGCTCCCCGAACGCGACCAGTGGGTGATGCGCAGATGCTCCTCCCAATCGGGCAGGCGATGCGCAGCGCTGCCATCGGCATTGAGTATGAACGAGCAGCCGTCGAACACAAGCTCGTCCTGTCCGCCCACGCGGTTGAGAAAGAGCAAGGGCAGGCCCGTTTCGGACACGCGCGCCGCAAAGACCTCTTCCAGCCGCCGGTCGTCCTTGTCGATCTCATAGGGACTGCCGTTGACCGAAATCAGGATCTCCGCTCCGCGCTCGGCCAGATGCGTCGACACTGGTGCTAGCCAGCCATCCTCGCAAATGGGCAGGCCGAGCTTGACACCGCGAAACTCGACCGGTTCGGGCAATGGTCCGACGGCGAAGATGCGTTTTTCATCGAAAGTGCCGTAATTCGGGAGTTCGCGCTTGTAGCGGACCGCCGCCACCCGGCCCCCGTCCAGCAAGGCGAGGCCATTGTAGAGCGCGCCGCCATCGACAAATATCGAGCCCACCAGCATCGCAGGCCCGCCATCTGCGGTGGCCTTGGCGAGTTCAGCCAGTTCAGCCGCCGCCCGCGCGGCGAACACCGGCTTCAACACAAGATCTTCCGCCGGATACCCGATCAACTGCTGTTCGGGAAAAACAATCAGGTCCGCGCCCGGTGCCTTTGCCCGCCATTCGAGCATCGCTTTCGCATTGCCTTCAAGGTCGCCGACGCGCTGATTGAGCTGCGCCATTGCTATTGTGAGCTGGTCGGTCATGCCATCCTGTCTATTGTCCGCCCTCTGGCGTAGCAAGCCGATTGTCAGGCCACACCCGCGTCGCTAGAGCGGCTTCGAATCACATGGCGTCGTGCGGGGACGAACGAAATGAAATTGATGACAGGCAATGGCAATCTGCCTCTCGCCAAGGGAATTGCGGATTATATGGGCCTGCCGCTGACCGATGCCAGCGTCCGCCGCTTTGCCGACAACGAGATTTTCGTCGAAATCCACGAAAATGTGCGTGGTGAAGATATGTTCGTCATCCAGTCGACCAGCCATCCCGCCAACGACAATCTGATGGAATTGCTGATCATGATCGACGCGCTTCGCCGTGCATCGGCGAAGCGGATCACGGCGGTTCTCCCCTATTTCGGCTATGCACGACAGGACCGCAAACCCGGCCCGCGCACGCCGATTTCGGCCAAGCTGGTCGCGAACCTGATCACCGAAGCGGGTGCCGACCGCGTGCTGACGGTCGACCTGCATGCGGGACAGATCCAGGGCTTTTTCGATATTCCGACCGACAATCTCTACGGCGCGCCGGTGATGAGCGCGGACATTTTGTCGCGCCACGCAGGCAAGCCGATTACTGTGGTTTCGCCCGATGTCGGCGGCGTTATCCGCGCGCGGGCGCTGTCCAAGCGGCTCGAGGACGCGCCTCTCGCCATCGTCGACAAACGCCGCGAGAAAGCGGGCGTGTCCGAGGTGATGAACATCATCGGCGATGTGAAAGACCGTTTCTGCATTCTTATCGACGATATCGCCGACAGTGCGGGGACGCTTTGCAACGCCGCCGATGCGCTGAAGGCGGCGGGCGCCTCCGATGTGGTTGCCTATATCACCCACGGCGTGCTGTCGGGCGAAGCAGTGAACCGCGTCAACGCCTCGAGCTTGCGCAAGCTTGTCATCACCGATTCGATCCAGGCCTCCGACGCGGCGCACGACAGCCCCAAAATCCGCCAGCTTCCGATTGCGCCCTTGCTCGGCGAAGCGATCAAGCGGATTGCCGATGAAAGTTCGGTTTCGTCGCTGTTCGATTGATGACGCCTGCCGATATCGCTTTGGCAAACCGGCTCGCAGACGCGGCAGGCGATGAGATCCGACCGTTTTTTCGCGCCGCATTCACCTCCGAAACAAAGCCCGACGCCTCGCCGGTTACTGAAGCCGACCGCGCCGCCGAAAGCGCCATCCGCCGGATACTGGACGCCGAAGCCCCGCGTGATGCCATTATCGGCGAAGAATTCGGCGAGAAACCCGGCAATTCGGGGCGAAGCTGGATTATCGATCCTATCGACGGCACGGTCAGCTTCATGGCGGGGCGGCCCATTTTCGGCACGCTAATCGCGCTGCTCGAAGATGGCTGGCCGGTGCTCGGTGTCATCGACCAGTGCATCAGCAAGGAACGCTGGATCGGCGCGACCGGTTATCCGACGACGCTTAACGGCAAACCTGTCAGCGCCCGCACCTGTACCTCGCTGGCGCAGGCAACGCTGGCCACCAGCGGCCCGCAATATTTCAGCGACCATGATGGCGAGCATTTCATGGCGCTTGCCGCCAAAACGGCGCACAAAAGGATGCTGTTCGGTGGCGATTGTTATAATTATGCGCTGCTCGCCAGCGGCCATATCGACATCGTCGTCGAAGCTGGCTTGAAGCTGCACGATTTTGCTGCTCTAGTCCCCGTCATAATAGGATCGGGTGGCATGATGAGCGATTGGTCGGGAGAACCGCTGCATGGCGGTTCGGATGGACATATTATCGCAGTAGGCGATCCGGCACGGTTGGACGACGTGCTGGAGGCCCTGCGATGCGATCACTGAACGCAGCCGAACCCGTCAGCTTCATTCTCCCCGCGCATGCCTTGCGGCGCTATGTGTCGAGCTATTATTTCTTCGAATTCAAAAGCGACAATGGCGAGCTCGAGGATTTGTTGCATCCCGAATGGGCGAGCGCGCATTTTACGCTTTCAGGTGCTTCGCGGGGCAACATCGTTGACAAGCCGGCGCTGCCGACGCCCAATGCCAATATGACGGGACCGACCGGCAAGGCCTCTCGCATCCATTTCAGCGAACTCACGCTCGTCGGCATCGGCCTGTTGCCATTGGGCTGGTATCGGCTGGTCGGCTGTCCGGCCGACCGCTGGGCCGACAAGGTAGTGCAGTTTGACCAAGCGCCCGAATTCGCACTCTTCCAGAAAATCTGTGACGATATGCAGGGGCTAACGGCTCCCGAAGAGATGGCGGCCTTGTTCGACGACATGCTGCTGCAGGCCGTGGCAGGTCCGGACCCGCTGGAGATCGATATCGAAAATGTCCACGAGGCCTTGGCCAATCCGGACATCAGCAGCGTGGCCGACCTTTCCGACCAAACCGGCATCGGGCAGCAGCGGCTGGAGCGCCTGTGTCGCCGCGTTTTCGGTTTCCCGCCCAAGAAGCTGCTCCGCCGCCAGCGGTTCCTGCGGACATTGGGCAGCGTGATGATGGAGCCCGATCTGAGATGGTCGAGGGCACTCGACGACCAATATTTCGATCAAGCGCATTTCAACCGCGATTTCCAGCAATTCATGGGCATGTCGCCGCGCCAGTATCTGGCAATGCCGCGACCAATCAGCGTCGCCGCAACCCGTGCGCGGGCGGAGCATGTCGGCCATCCGTTGCAGGCACTCCAGGGCCCCGGGCTGCCGGATTGAGCGCGGGGCTTGCTTTCATCTGCGAATCCCGCTAGGCGCGCGCCTTCCGAATAAGCAGGCTGGCCAATAGGGCTGCCATGTCGGCTTGATACGGACTCATCAAAGGAGACCAAAATGCCCAAGCTCAAGACCAAGAGCGGTGTGAAGAAACGCTTCAAAATCACCGCAACCGGCAAGATCAAACATGGCGTCGTT